>Ga0126309_10000004_pt1 | contig 69355 bp, 54 predicted proteins | sample Plot56_FD_92541 | JGI IMG/M metagenome (GOLD analysis project Ga0126309, IMG submission 92541) | Serpentine soil microbial communities from UC McLaughlin Reserve, CA, USA - Plot56 | ecosystem: Environmental > Terrestrial > Soil > Grasslands | place: USA: UC McLaughlin Reserve, Lake County...
AGCCGGCCCACCGAGTTGATCGACTTCCAGACGATGCGCGGGGCCGGCCGGCCGGGATCGATCAGGTCGGGGATCTGGAGGCTCAGGGCCTGCGGCCGGGGCAGCCCGCGCGATCCCAGGAGGAGGGTCCGCCGCAGGAGCTCCCGAGGGCCGGAGCGGTAGCTCTTGGCAAAAAAGGGACGTTTGCCCATGACCGCAGGAGACCGGTTGGCCAGGACCTTGTCGAGAAACTTCTCCACCTCGTCCCGCCCTTCCGCCGACCTGTCCACCGGCAAGAGGACCGGAAGCTCACCCTGGACGTGCTTGTCCGGCTCGTGCAGGTAGAAGACCTCCGGGTGGCTGTCGAAGACCTTTCCGAGCCAGGAGGTCCCGGAGCGCGGCAGTCCCAGAACCAGGATCAGGCTCTTGCGGACACTGGGTGGCGACCCGCTCATCTCGCGTCCTCCCCGGTCGCGGGGCGTCTCGGAACGACGGCTGGAACGTGCCCCGGTGGTCGTGCTGCGTCTGGTCTGGAAATGCAAAATCACTGCCGCCGGGAGAAAAAAAGAGGCCGGCGCGGAGGCCGGCCTTCGAAGCTCTGATCCCGAGTGGATCAGATTCTTGTCTTTGGGCTCAGCGCGGCGTCGTGGCAGAGGCCGGATTGCTGTACGCCGAGGTGCCGCTCGTGTTCTTGGCGCGCACGCGGAACCAGTAGGTTGCTCCCGGCGTCAGGCCGGTGACCCGGAACGCCGTGGTGTTGGTGCTGCGCATGTTGAACTGGGTGAACGAGACGCCGTCGGTCGACTTCTCGATCAGGAAGTTGTCCTCGTTCGTCGAGTTGTCCAGCCAGGTGAGCTGAACGTCGGTGGTCGAGAGCGCCTGCGCCACCAGGTTGGTCGGGGCCGCGGGCGCGCCGCTGCCGCCGGTCGAGCCCGCGGAGGTCGTCGCGCTCGCCGTGTTGCTGTAGCCGGAAGGGCCGACGCCATTGACCGCCCGCACGCGGAAGCTGTAGGCCGTGCTCGCGGTCAGGCCGGTGATGCGCACGGCGGTCGTACCCGCGGGCAGATTTTGCACTTCCTGGAAGGCGCCGCCGGAGGTGGACCGCTCGACCCGGAAGCTGTCCTCGTTGTTCGAATTGTCCGCCCAGGAGAGCTGGATCTCGCTCGATGAAGCGGTCTGGGCGGTCAGGCTGCCCGGGGCCGCAGGGGCCGTGAGTATCGGCATCTGGTTGGTCAGCCGCGCCACGGCCGCGTGCAGGCGGGAGAGATACTGCCCCTCGAGCTTGCCGAGCGGCGCGTTCTCGCCCGTCGCGGCGCCCAGGGTGAACTGCACCATCTCCTTGCCCTTGGCGGTCATCGCGGCGTCGCCGGTAAGCTCGCCCACCCGCAGGAACAGAGACGTTACGCTGGTCTTCTCGGGCGTGAAGATCGGACGGTCGTTGTCGATCACGAGGCTCAGGACGCCGCCGATGCGGGTGTCGCTGTAGGTGTACTGGAGGTTCTTCGGCCAGTCGCTGTTCACCGTGCCGTCGCCCGTCACGGTCGGCTCGATGTCCCGGAGCGTACGGGCCACGGCCGACATGATCCGGCTCGGCGGCAGAGCGGGGTTCCCGATCGGCGCGTCGTCCGTGTCGCGCAGCAGCCGGAACAAGGTGTTCGTGTCATAGAAGCCGAACATCCAGACCGGGCCGCCGATGTAGGTCCCGGGAGCGACCGCCCGCTCGCCGAGGAAGCCATAGGCCGTCGTCTCGCCAAGGCGGTGGACTTCCACGTAGTGCTGCGTGGCCGCGCGCGCCAGGCTGCCGCGATAGTCCTCGAGGAACGAGCCGTCCGCGCTGGCCAGGCCCAGGAAGCGGAAGGCGTTGATCCACTGCGTCGCCACCCGGCCGGTGAAATCGGCCCGGGTCGACAGGCGGTCCGCCGCGCAGGCCGGACCGCCCGGGCCGGCCGCTTCCAGCACCGGATAGGAGCCGCGCGTGTCGCACATGTGCCGGCGCATGGATTCTCCGCCCCGTTGCAGGACGTGCAGGACCACGGAGTCGCCCGTCAGCCAGTAGTGGAGATACATGTTGTCGAGATAGGCGTGCGAGCTGTTGAAGTCCGCCCGGTAGGCGCCATAGCCGGCCGGCGCCTGGCCGCAATAGAACCACTTCTCGGTGGGCGAGCACTGCATGATCTGGGTGTGCAGGCTGCGCAGGGCCGAGGGCTCCGCCAGCTCGTCGAGCCATTCGACCTCGCCCGTGCGCATGGCCCAGACCGGGATCGTGGAGGCCGTGTTGTGGTAGTCGGTCCACGTGCCGCACCAGAACTTGTCGTCCCAGGCCTCGGTCGGCGTCGGATCGTTGGCCGTTCCGCAGTCGATCTCGCCCGGCGCGCCCTCCTTGCCCCAGTAGCGCGGATAGACGCCGAACGTGGTCAGGCCGGCGAGGCCCAACGCGTCGACCTGCTGCACCGTGCGGGTCAGCACTGAGGAAATCAGCGTGTCGTAGGACGCGACCTCGGCGGGCAGCGGTCCGACCGGAAACTCCTCGACCGCTCCGGACGCCGCGAACCAGGCGGCGTCGGCCCAGGCGCGCAGCGGCCGGTTGAGCGGCGCCCAGACGCGCCGGTCGAGATCCGCCCGCGACGGATTGGGCGCCAGCGCGGCCACCGCCATGGTCCCAAAGAGGCCCTGGTGGTGCGCGAGCCAGGCCTTGTCGTCCACCATGTCGATCGCGAGCGAGCCGTCGCCGAGGCGCCGCAGCGCCTGCGGCTCGTAGCGGTGCATCTTGTCGAGAGCGATCGCCACGGCGCCGGCCGGGCCCGACGCGGCGAGCATGCCGCCGTCCGCCCGGCCGCCCGCTGCGGTGGTGCCGGCGACGTTCACGCTGGAGCGCAGCGCCTCGAAGCGGCTGCCGCGCAGGAGCTGGCGGACCTCGGCGGTCTGGCCGGAGGACGTGGCGCGCACCACCGCCGGAGCGGAGAAGGCGCCGACCGCGGTCACCGTGGTGGCGCCGCCGAGCTCGACCGCGAGCGTGTCGCGCACCTGCTCGAGCCGCACGCCGTTCGGCGTCCCCGCGGTCGTCTTCGTGCACCCGTTGCATCCCAGGTTGCCTTCCCAGGCCACCGCCTGGCGGACGATCGCGGTGGCGGACCCGGCGGTGAACACATAGCGCCGGATCGAGCCGATCCCGCCGTTGCCGACCGGCGCCAGGTCATAGGCGCCGGTGATCACCACGGACGCGAACAGCGGCCCCGCCTCCTCGATCCAGATCTTGCGGGTCGTGGAGTGTCCCGCCGCCGTCCCGTTCGCGCGCAGCGTCAGGCTGCTGCCGCCGATCAGGCGGGTCCCGTTGTCGAGGACCACCTCGTCGAACAGCGCCCCGGAGGTCGAGCCGAGACGGAAGATCGCGGCGCCGGTATCCACCGTGATCATCGTGCCGTTCTGCGTGATGTACAGAGGCCGTGCCGGCGCGGGATTCGCCACCGAGCCATCGGTGACGAGCCGGTACGAGGCGCTGGAACGGGCGCCCACCGTGGCCGGAAAGCTCACGAGGAGCCACTGAATCGGCGCCGTCGTGGTGGACAGAGCGGCGTTCCAGCGCGCCGTGATACGGAATTCAGCCGGGACCGCCCGATTGGACGAGTCGACGACGGCCAGGCGGCTCGTGCTCGTCAGGTTCAGGCTGCGCGGCATGGGCACACCGGTGTGGACCACCTCGCCCGAGCGGGCGATGCCGGCCGTCTCGCGCACGGTCAGCCGGAGCTGGGATGGCACCGGCACACCGTACGCGGCCGAGGCGGGGCTCGGACCGTAAGGGCCTGCGAAGAGAGCTGCGGTGAGAGATGCGACAGAAAGGACGCGACGGACTGAACAGCAACTGCTCAATTTCATGCGCAAGCCCCGATGTAACGGTCCACCACCTACCCCGCTTCCAGTTGATAGAGCTCCACTACGGACGGGTGTGGACTCCCCGTGCCTGCTGTGGGGACGGTCGGCCTTGCGGTCGGCGCGTCAGCTACGGCTTTTGATTGGCGGTTACGCCACTGATGAAACAAACCCTAGCAGGCACAATCTGCACTGTCAACCTTTTCTCGGAAGAATTCTTACACCGGCCAAAAATCACAGAAATCGGCCCGCTGTCCCGCCCCAGAGGGTGGAAAAACCTGACACGATGAGCAATCCTATTGGGATCATACACTTGCGAGATGTGCTGCTCTTTTCGTGCGCACTCCTCCGGCGTCTCGTGCGCGTTCCGTGCGCAGCATCGGGCATGAATCAGGTTGTGATCGTTTTTACATTGAGGAGGGAAGGGGAGCGGAGGGACCGCCGGGGAGAGTCCCGGCGGGCTGGTCTCAGAAGCGGGCGCGCAGGCCGAGATAGACCTTGGTCTGGACGTTTTCGGCCGATCCCTGAACGAGATCGAACCGTCCAGTGCCGAAAGCGCTGAGGCTGCGGGACAGGCGGAGGTCGATGCCGAACTGCGCATTGACCCCGATCTTGGTCTCACTATCGTCGAGCGTGGGATCAGCTTCCAGGACCTGGGAATCGATGAAGTGAGCGCCCACGCCGACCCCGATGAAGCTCTCGGCGCGCGAGAAGGGCATGGAGCCGATCAGGTTGACCCCGAGAAGCAGGTCGCTCCCCTCGATCAGATCGTCGCTCGACTCCCAATAGCCGATCTCGGGCTCGACGTAGCCTTCGATGCCGCGGTCGCGGCGGCGTCCACCCTGGTCGTCGTCGCCGTCGCGGCCGACCCGGATGCGGAGCGCCGCGGTGAAGTAATTCTCGGTCTGCCCGGCCTCGACGAGGCCGACGCCCACACCGAGGGCATAGTTGTAGGGGGCGTCCTCGTCTTCGTCCTTGTCGTTACCGGACTGGGCGAGCACCGGCTGGCCCGCGACGAGCGCCATCCCCAGGAACGCTGGAACGATCCACCATCGCTTCATCAAAGATTCTCCTCTAGGACTGCGTGAAATTGAGCCGATCCTAACACCGTTCGAGATCGCGCCGGACCGCCTCGGCGACCCGCGGCAGGCGGTCGAACCCCGAGGGGTAGCGGAGCCGTTTGACCGGAACCTGGAGGACCAGGCGGGAGAGCAGGTCGAAGCGGGCTGGCTGGAGACCGGCGGCTTCGACCAGGAGGGGAGTGAACGAGTGGCGCAGGAGCTCGATCAGGGCATCGCGCGGCGAGAGGTCGCGGATGTCCGGGGCCTCTTCCTCCGTTCCCCGTTCCAGGATGTAGATACAGGCGAGGGGGAGGGGAGATCCGTGGAACGTGCCCAGACCGCCGGCGCCGACCGGCACCCGGCGCTTGGACAGCCCGGGGTGGACGACCGGCAGGTGCTCGTGGCTCCCCAGGAAGTGGGCGGCCTCGTCCGGCCACATGCGCATCTGTGGGTAGCCCGGGCGGCCCACAAACGTTCCCTCGCGCTCTTCGATGGGCAGCAGATCGTCGCCCAGGAGAGGATGCCCTGTCTGGAGGAGGGCCGCGGCCAGGCCGGTCTTGCCGCCGCCATGAGTCGACGAAAAGACGGCTGCGCGCCCCTCCATCTCCACCGCGGACGCATGGAGTGTGACCAGGCCGCTCCGCTCCAGCCAGTAGGAGAGGACGGTGCCGAGCAGGTGGATCTCGATCAGGGGACCGGCCTCGGCGGCGGCCGGATGGGCCACGATCCGCTCGGGCCAGAGATGGAAGTCCGCCACGTTCGTGACGCGGAGCACCTCGCGAGCGGGTGCGCGGAAAAGGTGAAGGTTGATGCCGCTGTAAAGGCAGCTCGCCTCGTCCGGCAGGGGCGCACCCGGCGGTCCGTAGCTGAAGTCCAGGTCGGCGGGCGGTCCTCCTCCCTCGCCGAAGCGGTTGTCGAAGGGAACGTCGCTTCCCAGGGTGAGACCGAAAAGGCGATGGAATCGCGGGCGGCTTTTCATCTTCGTCGAGTCCGCTCGCATAATACGGCCGTGATGCGCTCTTCCTCTCCTCGCCGGCCGCGCGGCTTTGCCGACTGGGCGGCCCTGGCCGAAGCCTGGTGGTGCCTCCTCGCGGTCGATCTCTGCCTGCGCCTGTTCCCCTATCCGCGGGTGGAGCGCCTGTTCGGACGCGCTCCCCGGGAGGGCTCCCGGCCGGCCGGTGCGAGCGGCGTGGCCCGCTGCGTGTGGGCGGCGGGCGCGGCGTCCCGCCATCACCTCTGGCCGATGCGCTGCCTGGCGCGTTCCCTTTGTCTGCGCCGGCTCCTGGCGCGGCGCGGGATCGGCGCGACGCTGCGGATCGGCGTGGCCCGGGAGGGAGATCGGCTGCTCGCTCATGCCTGGATCGAATGGGAGGGAAGGCCGTTGGGGGAGGGGGAGTCGATCGCCCGGTTCGAGCCGCTGCTCGGAGCTGAGGAGGCTGACCGGGCGGCCAGCCTCCTCTCTCGAGGATCGGAAAGGGCCGCTCGCTAATCGCGGTGCGGCGCGCAGAGCCTTCCGTTGTTGTAGTTGTCGAGCTGCGTGTGCCAGGGCGAGGCCTGGGTCCACGCCGCGCTGGAGCTGCCGACGTTGCTGCCCGGCGGATGGGCCGTCATCCAGGCATCCGCCGACGCGATGGTCTGGTAGATGCAGGACGGGTTGTTGCCCACGATCAGATTGAGCTTCGCGGCGACGAGCTGCTTGAACAGGTCGATCGACTTGTCGCCGCGGCTCGGCGTGTCGAAGAGGACGATCGCCTGGTCGCGCGTGTAGACCACGCCGCCGATGGTGATGCTGGACACCGGCCAGGCCTCCGGGTGCGTCTTCCAGTAGCCGATGGTGCCGGTGCCCGGAGCGGGCAGCCGGTAGCCGAAGTCGGCGTCGGACCGGCTCTGGCCGCCGGCGACCGTCACAGTGGCGATGTGGGCCGTGCCCGTGCCGTCGAGGTCGTAGGTCTGCACCGCACCGGCCGGCAGGGTCGAGGAGATGACCTTGACCTTGTAGGTGCCGGCCAGGAGGTTGGGGAAGGTGTAGTTGCCGTCACCCGACGTCACGGCGGAGGCGATGACGTTCCCGGCAGCGTCGAGGAGCTGCACGGTGACGCCGTTGATCCCGTTCTCGCCGGTGTCCTGGACGCCGTCGATGTCGTAGTCGAGCCAGACGCGGTCGCCCAGCGAGGCGGTGCCGCGGTAGCCGAAGTCCACGTCCGTCCGGTTCTGGCCGGAGGTCAGGACGGCCCCCGCAGTATTCGGGGTGGCGGTACCGTCGAGATCATAGGTCGGGACCGTTCCGGCCGGCAGCGTCGAGGCGACCACGGTGACGGTGTAGGTGCCGGCCGGCAGGTTGTAAAAGGAGTAGAGGCCGTTCGATCCGGTGATGGTCGTCGAGATCAGCGTCCCGGAGCTGTTGCGCAGCTCGATGGTGACGCTGGGGATGCCCGGCTCGCCGGTGTCCTGGATGCCGTTGCCGTCGTAGTCGAACCAGACGCGGTCGCCGAACTGGAGCGTGCCGCGATAGCCGAAATCGACGTCAGCGCGGCTCTGCCCGGAGGAGAGGGTCAGCGCCGCGGTGTGGGCGGTGCCGGTGCCGTCGAGGTCGTAGGTCTGGACCAGGCCCGGCGGCAGGGTGGAGGTGACCACCCGGACGCTGTAGGAGCCGGCCAGCAGGTAGTTGAAGCCGTAGATGCCGGCCGCGGTCGTGGAGCTGCTGGCGAGGACGGTGCCCGCGCCGTTGAGGAGCTCCACGGCTACGCCGTTCAACCCTGGCTCGCCGGAGTCCTGGAAAGCATCGCCGTCCAGGTCGAGCCAGACGCGGTCGCCCAACGAGGCGGTGCCGCGGTAGCCGAAGTCGACCGTGCTCAGGTTCTGCCCCGTGGCCACGCTGGCCGTGGCGGTGTGGGCCGTCCCGGTTCCGTCGAGGTCGAACGTCGCGACCGCGCCGCCGGGGAGGGTCGCGGCGACCACCCGCACGGTGTAGGTGCCCGCGAAGAGGCCGGCGAAGCCATAGCCTCCGTTGCCGGAGGTCACGGTGGACCGCACCACGTTGCCGCCCCCGTCGAGGAGCTCGACGGTCACCCCGTTCAAGCCCACCTCGTCCGGATCCTGGGCGCCGTTGTTGTTGATGTCGTACCAGACGCGGTCGCCCAGGGCGGCCGTGCCACGGTAGCCGAAGTCGACCTCAGTGAGGTTCTGGCCGGTGACCACGGACACGGTGGCCGCATCCGGAGTGACCGTGCCGTCGGCGTCGAAGGTCGGCGAGGCTCCTCCCGGCAGGGTCGAGGCGTCGACCTCCACCGTGTAGGTGCCCGCCGGCAGGTTGCCGAAGGAATAGTTGCCGTCGCCGCTGGTCACGGCCGCGGCGACGACGTTGCCGCCGCTGTCGCGGAGCCGGACGGTGACGCCGTTCAGGCCGTCCTCGCCGGAATCCTGGGCGCCGTTGCCGTCGATGTCGTACCAGACGCGATCGCCGATCGAGGCGGTGCCGCGGTAGCCGAAGTCGACGTCGTTGCGGGTGGCACCCGCTGCCAGGGTCAGGGTCGCCACGTTGGCCGAGCCTGTGCCGTCGAGGTCGTAGGTCGCGGCCAGGCCGGCCGGGAGGGTCGCGGTGACCACGCGCACTCTGTAGGTGCCCGCGAAGAGGTGGCCGAACGAATAGTTTCCGTCGCCGGCCGTCGTGGCGGAGGACACCACGTTGCCGCCGCCGTCGAGGAGCTCCACGGTCACTCCGTTGATGCCGCCCTCGCCGCTGTCCTCGACGCCGTCGTTGTCGAGGTCGTACCAGAGGCGGTCGCCGATCGAGCCGGTGCCGCGGTAGCCGAAGTCATAGGTGAGGACGTTGTTGTCGACAACCGTGTCGGTGTGCTGGGCGGGCGTCGTCGCGATGGTGCCGGCGAGAGGTCCGCCGGGTCCGAAGTTGGAAGCGGCAACGCGGACCGTGTAGGTGCCGGCGGGGACGTTGAACGCGTAGTGGCCGCTCGCGTCCGTCGTCGTGGTGCCGATCACGGCGCCCGACTGTCCTACGATCTCAACGGTGGCGCCGGCGATCCCTGTCTCCTCCGCGCCCGACTGCGTGCCGTTGCCGTCGAGATCCCGGAAGACGGTGTCGCCCACCAGGAAGGGAAACAGGGGGGTGCAGGGCACGAAGGTGTCGCTGACACACAGGGCACGATCCGGCAAGCGCAGGGCGTTCAAGTTGGAGAGATCGACGCCGGTCGCCCGCAGCTCATAGGTCCCGCCGGGGATGGTCGTCGTCGAATAGTCCATCAGAGAGGGATCGAACGGATCCGTCGAGATGCGGAACTGCTCCCACTCCTGGTTGCCCGAAGGGTTGTCGTTCGCGAAGGTCTGGCCGTCCGGGAAGATCAGGTCGTAGCGCACGGAGGGCGGCCGCAGGAAGATGGCATCGGCGGGAGAGGCGTCGTCCGCCGGATTGCCGGTGGTGGTCGTGGGGAGGCCGACGGCGACCCCTTCAGAGACCGCGTCCGCCGTCGCCCAGGAGGGCAGGAACGGAGCATTGGGCGTGTCCGGATCGTCGGTGTCCTTGACCGTGCCGTCGTACTTCCCGTGGTCGAAGTCGCCGTCCCAGACGGCGATGTCGGTTCCGGGGTCGAGCACGTAGAAGAAGAAGCGGAAATCTCCGTCGTACGTGGTGGGCGTCAGCGACGGGAAGCCCGGATAGAGGGTCAGGATGTCGGCGAACGTGGCCAGCGTCGCCATATACGAGAACGGCTGGTCCTCCAGCCGGACCGTCGAGACCCCGGTGGTCCGCAGCTTGAAGCTGTTCAACGAGTTCACCGAGGTGTTCAGAAGCTCGATGTGCAGGCGGTAGAAGTAGTTGCCGCTCGGCGAAAGCGCATTGGCTGTCGTGTTGACCGTGAAATCGATCCAGGCGTTGTCCGGCATGGTCAGAGAGCTGACCGAGGGGAAGCCGGGCACCATCTCGACGACCGTCGCCGTGCTTCCGGTCGCCTGAGGGTCTGCGTACAGGGTGAAGCTGTAGGGAATGGTGCCGCCCGCATCCCAGTGCGCCCCTCCGGAGTCACCGTCGAAGAAGCCGATCTGGAACGAGGAGGTCCCCGCCGGCGCGGCGAGCTCGATGTCCAGCACCGGATCGCTCAGTGTCACCAGGAGGGGCCCCGAGGCGATCACCAGGAACTTGGCGTCCGTCGTGCTGCAACTCGGAAAACATTTGAATTGTGCCGCCTGGGACTGCGCGCCGAAGGTCAAACCCAACAGCGCCAGCGCCAGGGGAAGCGATGTCGTCATTTTCCAACGCGGATGGTTCATCGTTCTCTCCTCCAAGATAAGATCGGACCCATTCTGGAAGCAGCGCGTCAGGAGTGCATCAGCCGAAAGCCTGCACCGCAAGAAGAAGCTCCGGGCGGTGAGGGAAAAATGCGCAGTCCAATTCAGGTTGGAGGCATCTTGGTCTCGTGCCGTCAGGAATGCGTCAGGAGATCAGGGGCGTTCGAAGAGCCCCCGCTCCAGGAGGTCGGCCGAGAAGGCGGCCAGATCCGTCCGCAGGGTCTCGGCGTCGATCCGGTACCTGCCGATCAGCTCCCGGTGGGCCGCGGTGAGATCGCCGGTTTTCACCAACGCCCACCACATGGCGCCGGCCGAGCCGGGGAGGCGCAACACCTCACCGGTGTCGATCCGGGCCACGACGGTGTCTCCGTTCCAGCGGCCGAAGAGCACTGCAGGGGAGGGACGGAGGCGGCCGTGGCCGCCGGGCTGGACCTGGATGTCCGGCCTGGCGGCGGCGCCCGCCTTGAAGCAGTAGTGGGGAGGGACCAGCTTCCACGCCGTCTCCAAGTCCGCCGCGGCCAAGTTCCGGAGCACGTGCTCGGGCTCGTTCCAGGGGAAGCAGAGGCGCTCGCAGTCGCCGACCCAGTAGCGTTGAGGACCCAGGCGTGCCACCCACCGTCGGTACGCCTCGGCAAATCCGTCCGTGAGGGTCTCGGGGGGGTAGTCGCGGAGGTCCCGGGCGGCGATGCAGGCCACGACCCGGGGCTCTCTTTTTTCGATGGCGGCGCGGAGATCCGGATGGGAGAAGAGATGGGCGAAAACGACTTGCGGCTCGGGGCGGCTCGCGAGGAAAGCGCCGAATCGGACCCCGCTCTGTGCGCAGTCGTCGACGACCACGAGGGGACCGTTGGAGACAGCCTGAGCAGCGACCTGCGCTCGTGGCACGTCGAGCATGGACGCCAGCATCCCCAGGACGATCAGCCCGCCGCGCGGGATCGCCACGTAGGAGAAGCTGCGCAGCTCCCGGGCACCGAGCCCGCTGCGCAGTCGATCGGCCAGCTCTGCGACCGCTTCTTCGGCCTGTCGATAGCCGACATAGCGCAGTCGTCCCAGCGTGCTTTCGCAGGTCCGCGCCTGCATCGCCATCGTGCGTGGGTCGACGTCTCCGTCGCACAGGATGCCGAGCACGGGCTCGGGCTCGACCCGCGCCAGGAAGACGACCCTGGCCTTGTCGGGCCAGTTCGGGCTGGTTCCGATGGCCGTCGCCAGCGCGACCAGCGCGGCGCGGTCGCTCCGCAGGCCGAGGCTCTGCCGGTAATGCCGCAGCGCATTGGAGTCGAAGCGAAGAACACAGCAAACCAGGGGGCCGCCACCTTTCGGGACGAGGCGCCAGTTGCCGCTAGATCGCCCTGCTCCCGCCAGACGCCCCGTCCGGTAGAAAGCCTCCGGGCCCCTGCGTGAGATCCAGCAAGGTTCCCCAGGCGATGAGCTGTGGAGGCGCGTAGGGCCGGCGGCCGCACGCCGGGGTAGCGGGTTTCGGGCGGTCCGAAGAAGAGGTCTGTAGCGCCTTCTTGGCGGGATCTTTCATAGATGTCCTTTAACCGCCTCTGCGGGCACGCGGGGTGGTGCATCGCTCAGCAGCGTGGGGCGCAGCTCCTGGCCACGAAGCCATGTTTCGGTGCAGAGGAAACCGATCAGGGCGTCCCGCGGGCCGGGCGCGTCGGCATCCAGCCAGTAGTCCTCCCAGAGGCGCAGGGGTGCATCCTCCGCGAGAAGGCCGGCCGCGACGACGCGCGATCCTTGGAGGAGCTCGCGGATCTTCCATCGCATCTCGTGGCGCAGGCCCCGGTGCACGAGCTCCGCAAAATGGGCCGGGCGGGTCCTCCGGCGGACCTCTTCCGGCAGGAGGCCGGACTGCCGCAGGACGAGCTTGGTCCAACCGCCGCCAAACAGCAGCCGAGCTGGAAGGTGGCACAGGATCTCGATCACACGCCGGTCCAGGAACGGGTGCCGTGTCTCGACGCCGACCCCGGCCGCCGCAACATCGAAGCTCGACATGACAGCCGCAAAGGAGCCCGAGGTCAGCATTCTGTAGCTGGCTCGCGCCGACCAGCTCCGCAGGTGCGTTGCAGGACGGCGGTCCGCGGTGGCCGCCGCCTCACGCCCCAGGAGCCGGCGCGCCAGCCGGCGCAGCGACGGAGGGACGGCGGGCCTTACGTAGGCGTCGAAGAGCAGGCCGGCCACCGAGCAGCGGCTCCAGCGCAGGAAGCACGGGAGCTCTGCCGCGAGCCGGGACCATGCGACGTCCCGCAGGAGGAGGGGCGTATGATAATGTTGTCCTCCCAGGACCTCATCGCCGCCCAAGCCGGTCAACACAACTCTGCAGCCGTCGGCCCGCGCTATGCGGAGGGGCCGCATCAGCAAGGCGCGGTTGACGTTGACCTCCGGCTCAGCGGGCGGATACCCGCTGTCGGGCCCGAGCTCGCGCAGCCCCCAGCTGTCATCGCTGGGAACGTATGTCATGTGCGCCCGGGTGCACCGCCGGGCCACCGCCTCGGCGTACTCGCGCTCCTCGGCGGCGGGCGTCTCCTGGAAGACGCAGGAGTAGAAACGGAGGCCGGTGTGCCAGGGCAGCGCACCCATCTCGGCCAGGTGCTGCGCCGCACCGGCCACCGTCGACGAGTCGAGCCCGCCGCTCAAGAGGAGGCCGACGGGACCGGTGCTGCGCAGCTGCGCCCGGACCGCCGTCAGGAAGACCTCGCGGAACCGCTCGACCTCCTCGTCGTCACGGTGCAGGGGCGGTGGCGGAGCCTCGCCGAACGTCCAGTAGCGCGAGACGACCTCCCGCCCCGCTTCCACCGCCATGCGGTGCGCCGGAGGCAGCCGCACGACTCCCCGGTAGGGGGTCTCCGCGGTCCACCGCCCGAACCGTAAGGCGAGCAGGTCGCGCAGGAAGGGCTCATGGATCTCCACGGGGGTGTCGAGGGCGCCCAGAACCGCCTCGAGCGTCGAAGCTGCGATCAGCCGCCGGTGATTGAGCGCGTAATACAAAGGACGGACGCCGAGCGGGTCGCGCGCCAGGAAAAGACGCCGCCGAGGCGCATCCCAGAGGGCGAAGGCGAAGTCGCCGACCAGGTGCCGGGGGCAGTCTTCGGCCCAGCGGTCGTAGGCGGCGAGCACGATCTCGGCATCCGTCACTGTGCGCTCGTCCAGGCCGCCGAGCACGGCGCAGAGCTCCTCGCGGTTGTCGAGGCGCAGGTCGGCGCTGATCCAGAGACGGTCCTGACGGTGGATCGGCTGACGCTCCTCGATCTCTTCGGGCGTAGTCCAGAAATGAACGTGAACGAGACCGACCGAGCCCTTGCTCCAGGCATCTCGGCCATCGGCTCCACAGCGAGCGATCCCCTCTCCCAGCACCGCGAGGTGCGCGGGCTGAACCGGGGTCCCATCCCGGAGGACGATGGCAGCGAATCCGCTCATCGGCTAATGCTGCCCGACCCAGGTCTGGTCGGTCTGCTCGCCATCGTCTTGGGCATTCTTCTGCGCATCCCGGGCGCGCTCGCGGTCTTTCAGATGTCCCCGGACGAGGTCGCCGACCTTGCCGGGATCGTCCACGTAGTGTTCCTTGCCGGTCTTCAGGTTCTTGATGCAGCCGCGGAGCACCTCCTCCCCCGGCACGTCGGACGGCTCGACCCAGAAACGCACCAGGAAAGAGCCGGACTGGTAGTTGCGCATCTTCTCCGGATCGCTCTTCGCCTCCTCCTCCTGCTGGCCACCGCGGCTCTTGTCGTCGCTCACGTTCATGTTCTCCTTCATCTATTCGTCAATTAGATCTAGAATAAGGCCCGATCGTCAGGGAAGTGTCAGGAGAGAGTACGGCCCCCGCCGGCACAGGTGAGCATAGCCTGTGTGGGAGGACTGTGAGGTCAGGGATGTCGAGTGAGCTCCGGGTAAAGCTGCTGGGAGGATTTGAGGTCTGGCACGGCGACCAGAAGGTGGAGGGATTCGAATCTCAGAAGGTCCGTGCCCTTTTCGCCTATCTCGTCAGTCACCGCGACCGCATGTTCAGCCGGGAGCACCTGGCGGGCCTGCTCTGGCCGGAGCGGGACCCCGATGCGGCCCGGCACGTGCTGCGCCAGGCAATCTACAACCTCAGGTCGGCCCTGCCCGGAAGCAGCGGCAAGGTCCCGCTCGTAGTCAGCGCTTCGCAAGGTGTTCAGCTCAACCCCCTGGCCGGTCTCTGGGCCGACGTCGCCAGCTTTGAAGAGGCGCTGCGCCAGGGCAAGGAGCGGGGCAGTCTCGACCCGTACCAGCTTTCCGTCGCGGCTCAGCTCTATCGCGGCGATTTCCTGGCAGGATTCTACGTCAAAAACAGTGAAGGGTTCGAGGAGTGGCTGGTCACCGAGCAGGAGCGTCTCCGCGAGGCGGCGATCGAAGGCCTGCGCACCCTGATCGACATCTACTCCCGGCGCGGCGAGTACCGCATCGGCATCCACTTTGCCCGGCGGCTGATGATCGTCGAGCCGTTCTCCGAAGAGGCGTGCCGGGACCTGATGCGCATGTGCTCCCAGGCGGGCCGGCGCAATCTCGCCCTGGCGGAGTACGAGCGCCTGCACAAGCGGCTGCGCAGCGAGCTGGGGGTCGAGCCCCTGCGCGAGACCCGGGATCTGTATCAGTCGATCCTGCGGGAGGGCGGCGGCGAGGCGCCGCTCGAAGACGATCTGCCGCTCGGCCCGCTGGTGCCGCTGGTCGGCCGGGAGGAGCCTCTGTCGTTTTTGCGCGACGGATGGCGGCGGGTCCTCGCCGGCGAGGGGCGGCTCACCCTGGTGACCGGGGAGAGCGGCATCGGCAAGACGCGCCTGATCAAGTCGTTTCTCGACAGCGCTGTTTCGCAGCGGCGCGCCACGGTGCTCAAGGGGCACGGCAGCCAGCCCGGTCCCCTCATCCCGTTCCAGATGATCGCCGAGATCCTCGCCAGCGCCGTCGCCGATCCCACCGAGGCAGCCGAACGGGCCCTGGCCGAGGCTCCCGGGGAGCACATCGGCAAGCTCACCCTGCTCTGCCCCCTTCTGCGCGAGCTGCGCTCGGACCTCCGGCCGTCGCTGCCACAGCCGAGGGCCGCGGCCGGCGAGCTCCTCTACGAGGCTGTGGCGGGTTTCCTGGAACACCTCTGCGCCGCGCCGGACCAGAGGGGCTTCCTCCCTCTCGTCCTGTTCCTGGACGACGCCGACCAGGCGGACGCGGATTCTCTCGACCTGCTCGCGTTCCTGGTGCGGCGGCTGGCGGACCTCCCGGTCTGGTTCCTGGCTTCCGGCCGCGCCGGCGGCCCGCTCTCTCCTCTGCTGCAGGCGGCGGAGGAGGCCGAGCCCGGGCGGGGCGTGCAGATCCCCCTGGGCCATCTCGGGGCCGAGAGCCTCCGGGAGCTTGCGGAAGCGCTGGCCGGCGAAGCCCGGTCCACGGCGCTGACCGGCTGGCTGGAGGCGAGCGGAGGGCTTCCTCTGGTCGTCACCGAGCTCGTCAACTTCCTCTGGAACGAGGGCGCGCTCGTCCCTTCGGACGGCCGCTGGCGGATGGCGAGGGCGCTCCCGGCGCGGCTGGGCGACCCGGACGAAGTGTTGCGCGACGTGGTGATGGCCCGGATCCGGAGCCTGCCCAGCTCGACCCGGCGGATCGCGTCCCTGGCGGCGGTGGCCGGATGGCGGGTCGACTCCAGCCTGCTGAAGCGGGCCGCCGACGAGCACGGCGCCGTGGTGGACTTGGCCTTCGAGCTCCTCCTCGGACGCTGGCTGATCCGCCAGAGCGTCCAGCACTGGGCGAGCGGACGGCGGGAGCCGGACATCGTGCAGTGGAGCCGCGGAGCCCGCCACGGCAATTTCGAGTTCGCCCATCCAACCATGCGCCGGCTCGTCTATGAGGACGTGCCCACCCCGCGCCGGCAGGTTCTGCACGGCGACATCGCCGCGGCCCTGGACGAGATCCACCGCTCCGATCCCGACTGTCCGTGCGAGCTCCTGGCCTATCACTACGCCGCGGCCGGCATCTGGGACCAGGCCGGCGCCTATCTGGAGATCTCGGCGGTCCGCGCGCGCGCCCTGGGCGCCTGGCACGCCTGCCGCGAGCATTGCCGGCAGGCGCTGCAGGCGCTCGACCGGCTGGAGACCTCCTCGCCGGACGGCCCTCCGGAGGACTGGCGCGAGGCCCGCCACCGCATCGAGAGCCTTCTCGACGAGCTCGACCGGGAGGCCGCTCCCCCTCTTCCCGCCGATCCTGTCTACGCCAGCAGCTCGCGGTAAGGGTCGCCGCGCGCGCAGCGATCGCCAGGCGGTAGATCTGCCGCCACGGCCGGCCGCGGAGGTCGCCGCGGACCGCGGGATCGCTCCCGCGCGGAAAGACCACACCCCAACCGCTCTCGGCCAGGTCGCGCGGCTCGAAGCCCGGCACCATGGCCCAGGTGGCAGCCCAGGTGCGGTCCGGCTCGGCGCTGACGCCGCTGCGGAGACCGGTACGAGAGCTCGGCCCGGCCTTCTGACGCGGATGTCGCCTCTATTTTTCTGGTCCCCCCTCTCCCGGGCGGAAGGGAGTGCGTGTGGGAGAGGGGGCTAGGGGGTGAGGGTCCCGGCGAAGCCGGCTCTCCAGGGCTTGACAGTCTCCGATCCCCTGCTTACACTGTTAGCAGTCACCAAGCCCGAGTGCTAACAACAGCGGGCCGGTGGCCACCTGAGATTCTGAGACAGACACAGGCTCGATCGAGCCGATTCCGTTTTCCTCAACGTCTGAAGGAGGTAGAAAACCGTGAGCATTGACATTCGTCCGCTGCACGATCGAGTGCTGGTGAAGCGTATCGAGACCCAGGAGCAGGTGCGTGGTGGGATCATCATTCCGGACACCGCCAAGGAGAAGCCGCAGGAAGCCGAGGTCATCGCCGTCGGTCCCGGCAAGCTCCTCGAGGACGGCAAGCGGTCCCCGATGGACGTCAAGACCGGCGACCGCGTCCTGATGGGCAAGTACTCCGGGAGCGAGATCAAGCTGAACGACCAGGACTACGTCATCCTGCGCGAGGAAGAGATCCTCGCCGTCGTCGGCAACGGCAACGTGTAATCCCGCACCTCGGAACGATCGGAACGTAATTCGAGAACCCCACATTCGGGAGGAATTGAGAATATGGCCAAGCAGATCATCTACTCCGGGGATGCGCGCGCCGCGATCCTGCGGGGCGTGAACAAGCTCGCCGACGCGGTCAAGGTGACCCTCGGCCCCAAGGGACGCAACGTCGTCATCGAGAAGAAGTTCGGCTCGCCCACGATCACCAAGGACGGCGTGACCGTCGCCAAGGAGATCGAGCTCAGCGACTCCGTCGAGAACATGGGCGCCCAGATGGTCCGCGAGGTCGCTTCCAAGACCTCCGACGTCGCGGGTGACGGCACCACCACGGCCACCGTTCTCGCCCAGGCGATCTATCGCGAGGGCTCGAAGAACGTCACCGCCGGCGCCAACCCGATGGAGATCAAGCGGGGCATCGAGCTGGCCGTCAAGGCCGCCGTCGAGTCGATCGACAAGCTGGCCCGCCCGGTCGAGGGCAAGGACATTGCCCACGTCGGCACCATCTCCGCCAACAACGACGTCGAGATCGGCGGCATCATCGCCGAGGCGATGGAGAAGGTCGGCAAGGACGGCGTGATCACCGTCGAAGAGGCGCGCGGCCTGGATACGACCCTGGAGGTCGTCGAGGGCATGCAGTTCGACCGCGGCTATCTGTCCCCCTACTTCGTGACCGACGCGGAGCGCATGGAGACGGTCCTCGAGAACTGCAAGATCCTTCTCAACGAGAAGAAGATCAGCTCGATGAAGGACCTCCTCCCGGTGCTGGAGCAGATCGCCAAGCAGGGCCGTCCGCTCCTCATCATCGCCGAGGACATCGAGGGCGAGGCGCTGGCCACCCTGGTGGTCAACAAGCTGCGCGGCACGCTGCACGTGGCGGCCTGCAAGGCCCCGGGCTTCGGCGACCGCCGCAAGGCCATGCTGGAGGACATCGCGGTCCTGACCGGCGGCAAGGTGATCACCGAGGACCTCGGCATCAAGCTGGAGAGCGTCCGCCTGGAGGACCTGGGCGACGCCAAGAAGGTCGTCCTCACCAAGGACGAGACCACCATCGTCACCGACTCGGACGATACGAAGCGGCACGAGACGATCGCCGGCCGCGTCAAGCAGATCCGCAACCAGATCGAGGAGACCACCTCGGACTATGACCGCGAGAAGCTGCAGGAGCGGCTGGCCAAGCTGGTCGGCGGCGTCGCGGTGATCAAGGTCGGTGCGGCGACCGAGACCGAGATGAAGGAGAAGAAGGCGCGCGTCGAGGACGCGATGCACGCGACCAAGGCGGCTGTCGAGGAGGGGATCGTCCCCGGCGGCGGCGTGGCGCTTCTCCGCGCCATCAAGGCGGTCGAGGCTGTGGTCGCCGAGGGCGACGTGAAAGTGGGCGTCAACATCGTTCGCCGCGCGCTCGAGGAGCCGGCCCGCCAGATCGCCATCAATGCGGGCGAAGAGGGCTCGGTCATCGTCAAGCAGCTCCTGGCGGGCAACGGGACCAGCGGCTACAACGCGGCCAACGGCAAGTTCGAGGACCTGGTCGAGGCCGGCGTCATCGATCCGGCCAAGGTGACCAAGACCGCGCTGCTCAACGCCGCTTCGATCGCCGGCCTGATGCTCACCACCGAGGCGCTGGTGGCCGAGATCAAGGAAGACGACAAGAAGGGCGGCGGTATGTCGGGCGGCGGCGGAATGCCGGGCGGCATGGGCGGAATGTATTGATCCGAGATTGATCCGATCTCCCCTCGCCAGAGGGGAGGCGCCAATCTCTGCCGGCGGTGCTCCCGCCGGCGTTTCGATAACGCGGCCGGTTCGGGGTTTCCCGGGCCGGCCGTTTTGTTGATAGCCCCCATGCCGCGGCGGTTCGGTAGAGACGCCCCAGTCCGTAACCACGAATCTACCGGGGTGTAGACAGTCGGGGCGTCTCTCACAGCCCCAGGCACCACATAGACCGGCAGCACGCACGCGGCGGGCGAAATTGCGCCTTGCGGCACCGGCTGTGGCGGTCGCGCTGTCGTGGGGAGACGCCCCGGCGGCTGTGGTCCCGGTCTGTTCGTGGTCGCGGACTGGGGCGTCTCTACGAAATGCCTCGGGGATCGGATGAGATCTGGGGCGGCCTCCGGTGCGCTCGGACTTGCCGCGGAATCGCGAGGGATCGCCTCGGAATGGATCGGGGCGACGGCGGAACAGAGTGGGGAAGGAGCCGAATGGATCGGGGCGAAGGCCGAATGGACTGGGGCGAAGGCCGAATGGACTGGGGCGAAGGCCGAATGGAGTGGGGATGAGGCCGAATGGACCGGGGATGAGGGCGTCCCCAATCGGGGCGGTCATCGAATGGATTGGGGCGATGGCCGATTGGAGTGGGGAGGAAGGAGAATAAGCTGGGGAGAGCCTCTTCCCCAACAGGGATCGCTCCGTCCCTCTTCCATTCCGTCGTCGCCCCAATCCATTCGGCCTCCGCCCCGTTCCATTCGATGACCGCCCCGGTCCGTTCGGTCTCCGCCCCGATCCATTCGATGATCGCCCCGTTCCAATCCATCACCGCCCCGACCCATTCCGCGTTGGCCCCGTTCCATTCCACGCCGGCCCCGTTCCATCGAGCATTCGCCCGGACGGCCCCGGAGGGGACGCAGCATGTAGCCTGGGGCCAGAGCGAAGCGTCGGCCCCAGGTCAGGGAGATCAAAACGATCCCGAGCCCCGGTAGGGGCGACAGCCCGGTCGTCGTGGAGTTTCTGTCGCCCCTACCGGGGCTCGGGAAGGATGTGGGACCACCTGACCCAGGGTCGCCGCGCCTTCGGCGCTCTGCCCCTGGGCTACATGCTGGAGCCTCTCCGAGGCTCTACTGCGAGCGGCTGGCATGGGTATGCCAGCCATCGGCAGCGGGATGCCGGCCACCGGCGTAAGGATGCCAGCCACCGGCAGCGGGATGCCGGCCACCGGCAGGCGAATGCCAGGCACCGGCAGAGGAATGCCGGCCACCGGCAGACGAATGCCAGGCACCGGCAGAGGAATGCCAGGCGCCGGCAGTGTGAGGCCAGCCGTTGGCAGCATCCTGCCGATCATTGGCATTGTTCTGCCGGCCACCGGCATCTTGGTGCCAAACGCTGGCTTCTACGGCGCTTCAGGGGCCGACGGTCGGCGGGGTGGCGGCGGGGTGCTTCCAGTGGAGGCTGAGATATTGCCGGAGCTCGCGCAGCAGCTCCTGGCTGATGGCTTGATGCTGCGCGGCGTCCAGGAGCTGGGTCCAGAGGGTGCGGAGCTGGTCGTGGGCGACGGCGGCGAGGGTTCCATCCGTCAGAGCCCTCCGGCAGACGCGCGCCGCTTTGTCGAGGTCTCCGGCTTTCACGGAGCGGTCGTAGAGGTACAGGAGATCCAGGAACGCATCCTTGTAGAGCTCGTGCTCGATGTCGCGGTCCACCACCTCCTCGAAGAGCCGCTCGGCCTGTTGCTGGAAGCCGAGGGCGCCCAGGAGACGGGCGCTCGTGAACGCACCACGAATCCGTGGCCGTATCTGGGGAGTGGTGGCGAGCAGGTGGGAGGAATGCCGGAAGACACGCAAGGCTTCATTCGGTTTACAGAGCCAAATGAGGCAATCCACTCGGAGCATTTCGGCGAAGAGCCTTAGGGTGGTGTCCTCAACGGGGATGAGGGGGGCAGCGCGTTCGAGCGCTACCAAGCCTCTGGCAGGCTCGGGTTCGGCCAAGATGTTCGCCTTCTGGACAAGTGTGCGAGCGAGAAGAGCCCACTCGGAGCGAGTCTCGTAGATCGTCCCGCATCTCTCCAGGGCCTCCAGAGCTTTGGACACTTGCCCTTGATCAGCCAGAGTTGACGCTGAAATCGACAAGAACCCCGCTTCGATGCGGGGATCTCCAGTTCCTTCCTTCAGGAGCCGCTCCGCATTGGCCAGGGCCTGATGGGCACGCGTCCATTCGGCAGCGCGCCGCCGAGCATTGGCTACCGCGGTCCAGACTTCCGCCTGCAAATCGCAACTTGTCGCTCGCACGATCTGCTGGCGTTGACTCATGCGTTCGACGCCCAGAAGGGCGAGCGCGGCGAGAAACTCGGCTTCGTCCCAGGACGTGGCCTCTTTGACCTCACCCAGCAGGAGATTGAAGAAAGAACGCGTGTGGCACGCCTTCACCATCCGCACTCGGTCTCTCTGACTCCGCCGGCTGGGCAGGCGCCGAAGCTCGGCCCATTCCGCCATGGTGGCCAGAGACTCCACACCCCACTGGTGTTCCCGATCGACCAGGTCAAACACCAGACGGAGCGGTCCTTCTGACCGCAGGCCCGGGCGCTCAGCACGGAGCTCCTCGATCAGAGTCCCCGCCTGGGCGCGGCATTGCTCGCAAGAGACGATGTGCTCCGCGGCCTCTTCAGTTTCCTGGGGCGCTTCATCCCCGCCCAGAATTCTCCGCATCGTCTTCTGCCCCAGGTGGGTCATTTCAGACTCTCCTCAGGTAAATGCCTTCTCAGGATACTTAAGCCTACAGCGAAGTGTGGTCCTCTGTACAGTTTGTGTTGCGGAGAAAAACGAGGGGCGCCGGAAACGCCCCTCGCGAGTTGAGGATCAACCGTTGGGATCCCAGCCGCCGCCGGTATCGGTGGAGGACCAGAGCGAGAGCACGAGCAGGACGAGACGAAGCATCGCTTTCTCCTTGGAGGGACGGGTGACCGCACGGGCTCTATTGCCCGTGGTTGGTGTCCCCCTGGCCGGAGTGTCTCAGGAATGGACGCGCTCGAAATCCCTATCCTCGAAACGGAACGCCTGCGGCTGCGAGGTCTTCGCCGGAGCGACTTCGAGGAGTACGCCGCTCTCTATGCCGACAGCGAGGTGACGCGCTACCTGGGCGGGCCGTGGGACCGGGGCCGGTCATGGCGGCATCTGGCCTTCCTTCTGGGCCACTGGCAGGTGGCGGGCTCTGGCTCCTGGGCGGTGGAGCACAAAGAGACCGGCGCGTTCGTGGGAGTCGTGGGCTTCTCCGAGCCGGAGGGCTGGCCCGGGTTGGAGCTCGCCTGGGTTTTGGGCCGCCGCTGGTGGGGTTGCGGCTACGCTGTGGAAGGCGGGCGGGCCGCGTTGGCGCACGCGTTCGACGTGTGGAGACGGGAGAGCGTGATCAGCCTCATTTCCCCGGCGAATCAGGCGTCCATCCGCGTCGCCGAGCGCCTGGGGGAGAGCTTCCGGGGGCGCGTGAGCCATTATGGGCGGGAGATGCTGTGCTACGGGATCGAGCCCTCACTCCAACTCTGGTACCCCCTCTCCCGGACGGGTGTGAGTGCGGGTGGGAGAGGGGGCTAGGGTCCCGGCGGAGCCGGCTTCAAGCCCTCCCTCACGCCTGCTTCGACTGTTCCTGCAGGAGGACCTGGCGCAGCAGGGCGGCGTGCCGTTCGGCTTCATTGGCCCGTTGCGCGTAGCGATTCCCCGAGGCCGTCGCTCCTGCGCGGCCGCGCATGTTCATCGTCCGCTCCATGCGCCGCGCCAGCGCCGCGTTCTCCTCCAGGGCGCGCACCGCGGCCCAGAGGGTCGCTTCCAGCGACTCGAACTGTTCGGCCAGGAGGCTCTCAGGTGAATAGGCGTGACCCGTGCGGCAGCGGAAGTGAATGACCTCTCCCTCTTTTCGCTCGAACAGGGTCCCTCCGCAGGCGGGGCAGGACAGGCCCGCCGGCTCCCCTTTCCCCTCGCGGTCCTCTCCTCGTTCCAACTCTTTCTTGATGTTCATGAGTGTCTGCTCCTTCCGGGGAGGAGGATCCGGGTCGGCCAACGGCTCGTTGACCACTTTCACCAGCATCGGCACGAGCTCGGCGATCGGAAGAACGTGATCGACGTCGATGACCGCCATGGCGTTCTGCGGCATGCTCGGGTAGTCGGCTTCCGCGGGATCCTGGACCATCGCCACCCCTCCCTCCTTCTTGATGGTCGCGAGGCCGGCCGTGCCGTCGTCCAGGTTTCCGGTCAGCACCACGCCCACGACCCGCCGTCGATACACCTGAGCCGCCGTGCGGAAGAGCACGTCCACGGCCGGCCGGTGGCCGTTCTCGGTCGGTCCCCGCGAGAGCCGGATCCGGTCCGGCTCGATCAGCAGATGGTGGTCCGGCGGCGCCACGTAGATCCTGCCGGGCAGGATGGGGTCGCCGTCCTTGGGATGGACCGCAGGCAGGGGGCCTGAACGGCTCAGGATCTGGGGCATGGCGCTGTTGCCGTACGGGGAGAGGTGGAGGACGATGAAGACAGCGGCGGGAAAGTCTCGAGGAAACAAGGCGACCAGCTCCGATATTGCGTGGACCCCCCCGGCTGACGCTCCGATCAGAACGATGTCACGGCCCCCCATCTATTCCTCCTCTCCTCGCATGTTCATCTGCTCTCCTGAAGTCTCCCCCCCCGGGATTTGAGTTGTCCAGCAATTCCCGGACCGTCTGCAAGAGAATCCCCGGCGGGAAAGGCTTCTGGAGAAAGCGGTGCCGTGGCTCCAGAACCCCGTGGTGGACGATGGCGTCCTCGGGATAGCCGGAGATGTAGAGCACCCGCATGTCCGGCCGGGACGGTTCGAGCGCCTCGGCCAGGCGGCTGCCGGAGAGGCGCGGCATCACGACGTCGGTGACCATCAGGTCGATCGCTCCGTCGTGGTGGTTGGCGATCTCCAGCGCCTCGGCTCCGTTGCGGGCGGGCAGGACCACGTACCCCCGAGCCTCCAGGATCTCCGCCGCGGGCTCGCGGATGTTGTCCTCGTCCTCGACCAGGAGGATCACCTCGCTGCCATTCGTCACTCTGCGCTCCACCGGCAGGCGCGCGGGCTCCTCGGCTCTCTCAGCCGCCTGCGGCAGATAGACCGTGAACCTGGTGCCCTGGCCCAGCTCGCTCTCGACCTGGAGCTCGCCGCCGCTCTGGCGGACGATGCCGTAGACCGTGGCAAGGCCGAGGCCGGTGCCCCGGCCCCTTTCCTTGGTCGTGTAGAAAGGCTCGAAGAGGTGCGAGAGGACCTCGGGGGTCATGCCGACGCCTGTGTCGGCGACCTGGAGCATCGCATAGAGGCCCGGAGTGAGGCCGAGGTCATTGCCTTCCTCCAGGGCGGCATCCGCCGTCCGGAGCGTCAGGACGCCGCCCTCGGGCATGGCGTCCCGGGAGTTCGCGACCAGATTCAAAAGCACCTGCTCGAGCTGGCCCAGGTCTGCATAGACGAGCCCGGCCTGTGAGGCGAGGTCCAGCTCGAGCTCGACGTCCTCGCCGAGGAGGCGGCGGAGCATCGGTACCAAAGTTTCGATCACCTGGGAGAGCCACAAGCGCTCGGGATTCAGAGCCTGCTTGCGGCTGAACGCCAGGAGCTGGCGGGCGAGGGCTCCGGCCCGTTCCCCGGCCTTCTGGATCTCCTCCGCGTGCCGCCGGCGATCGTCCTCCGAGTTGTTCTCGTCGAGGATCAGCTCGATGCGGAAGGCGAGGGCCGCCAGCAGGTTGTTGAACGAATGGGCGATGCCGCCGGCGAGCCGGCCGATGGCTTCCAGCCGCTGCGAGTGGCGCAGGCGTTCCTGGCTCTCCTGGAGCGCGTCCTCGGCGGCCCGGCGCTCGGTGACGTCCTGGAAAACCCAGAGCAGGCGGACCGGGTGCTCGGGCCTGTCCTCGTCGCGCGCGACCGTCACCTGGACCCTGCGGAGCGGCACGTCGCGCGGCTGCAAGGAGATCTCGGTCTCCAGGCGGTCGGGCCGCCGGTGGAGACGCTGGATCAAATTGCGGAGATCCTGGCGGTCCGAGGAGCGGATGAAGACCAGCAGCGGTTTGCCGCGGAGGGAGTCCTGGGGGATGCCCAGGAGCGCGGCGGCGGCCAGGTTGGCCTCCTGGACCACACCAAAGCCGTCGGTCACGAGATAGCCGGCGGGAGCCAGCTCGAACAGATCGCGGTAGCGGTGGCGCTCGATCTCCAGCGCCTCGCGGGCGGCGGTCAGCTCCTCATTCTGTTGAGAGAGCTCCGCCTCGGCGGTATCGACTTCCTGCAGCGCCTCCTGCAAGGCTTCGAGAGCCTCCTGGAGCTGGCGCCGCCGGATCGGGGCTGCTCCGTTGACGTGCTCCTGAATCTGGAGCAACTCGCTGTGCAACTTGCCGGAGCCCATCGCCGGGGTCGTTCTCCCCATCAGTCCTCCTGCTTTCAGCTCACCGCCGCCCCCTTGCCGTCCACCTCCTGCATCAACAGAATGATGCCGTCGCTCCCGCCCAGGCCTTGCAATGGCGTGCACTGCACCTGGCATTGGATCGACCGGCCCCGCCGGTTGATCCCGTCGAGGACGATCTCCCGGTCCCGCGGGGCATCGTCCAAGGCTCGGACGAGCAACGGGTGGAGCTCCCGAACCGGGAGCCCGATGTCCAGATCCAAAAAACCCTGTCCGACCACCTCGTTGTCGCGGACCCCCCAGAGGTCTTCCGCCTTGGGGCTCCAGATCTTGATCTGCAAATCGCGGTCCAGGACCACGACCGCCGAATGCAGGTTGGACAGGATGGACGCGAAGTAGCCGTTGACCTGGTTCAGCTCCTCGGAACGCTCCTGGAGCTGATCGTTCATCGTCCGCAGCTCCTCGTTGGTCGACTGCAGCTCCTCGTTCATGGTCTCCAGCTCTTCGTTGGCCGACTGCAGCTCCTCGTTGGTCGTCTCCAGCTCTTCGACCGTGCTCTGGAGCTCCTCATTGGTCGTCTCGAGCTCCTCGTTGGCCGACTGCAGCTCCTCGTAGGCCGTCTCCAGCTCCTGGCGCGACTTTTCGAGCTCCGTGCGGAGCTCGAAAGACTCGGTCTGGTCCAGAAACAGGACGGTCGCTCCCAAAGGCGTCGACGTGGCATCCACCAGGGGGACGACCTGGATCTCGAGCTGGCGGACCTCTCGTTCCGGACCTTGCCACTCGACGTTTTTCACCGTGACGGGGGCGCGCGACGCGTAGGCCTCGATGAGATGGGACCTCAGCTCCACCGGCTTGTAGGAGAGCTCCAGGTCCTGCAGCACGCGCCCGAGATCACGGTTCTCCAGGCCGAAGAGCCGCCGCGCCTTGTCGTTGGCCAGCACCAGGTACCCCTCGCGGTCCAGGGCGATCTGGGCGACCCCGCCCGCGTCGAACACGGCATCGCGCAGGCGCTGGTGACGGATCAGGCTGGCCGGGTCCGCCACCGCTGCGCCCGTGGGCCGGCTGAGGGCCAGGAGGCGCTCGCGCAAGTTGGCCGTGACGGTCCGCGCGAAGATCCGGTGCTTGAGCTCGACCGGCCGGAAGCTGTTGGTGCGGGTCAGCAGCGTCTCGGCCTTGCCCAGGAAGAGAACTCCGCTGCGGTTCAGCGCGAAGTGGAAGCGCGCCATGATCCTGTCCTGGGCTTCGGCGTTGAAGTACATCAGGGTATTGCGGCAGATCAGGAGGTCGAGCCGCGAGATCGCGGCGTCCTGGAGAAGGTCGTGGCGGCCGAAGATCAGGCAGCGGCGCAGGTCGCCGCGGAAGACGAACCGGTCGCCGGACGGCTCGAAATATTTCTCGAACAGGTCCGGCGGAATGGCCGCGGTCTGGCGCGCCTCGTAGCTCGCCTGCCGTGCGATCGCCAAGGCGTGCTCGTCGAGGTCGGTGGCGTAGATCTTGGCTTTCCGGAACTCGGTCTCGCCCAAGGCCTCGGCGAGCAGCATCGCCAGGGTGTACGCCTCCTCGCCGGTGGCGCATCCGGCGCTCCAGATCCGGAGCGGGCGGTCCGTCTCCCGTTCCTCGAGCAGGCGCGGCAGGATTTTCTCGGCCAGGTAGGTCCAGGAGGGGGCGTCCCGGAAAAACGAGGTGACGTTGATCAGGATGGTGTTGAACAGCGGCTCGAATTCGTTGGGGTGGACTTCGAGGTAATCGGTGTACTCCGCGTACGTCTGGATGCCGACCTCGCGCATCCGCTTCTGGATGCGGCGCATCAGGCTGGAGACCTTGTACGCGCCGAAGTCGAAGCCGCGAGAGGTTTTCAGGTAGGCGAGAAGCTTGGTGAAATCACTGGCTGCACGATCCTGTGACATAATTGGCCAAGACCAATCCTCTCAAGCAGACATCGCCCTTAAGCAGATATCGCCGCTGAGACGAGACATATACAATACCATAGCTCTCGCTGAGTAGCGCTAGTCAGGATCGCCAGGCCCGAAGATGGGCAGGAGCAGGCGGGTCCGGATCGACTTCTCCAGGCTCCGGAGGAGCCAGGCCGCGGGATCGATGATCCTGTCCCACCGCACGAGGAGGGTGAGGAGGACGCTGTCGAGGAGGTCCTCGGCCTCCTCTTCCGAGACCCAATGGCGCCGGAAGAGCGCCTCGATCTCCGGCCGGCACTGTGTGAGAAGCTCCTTCACCTTTCCCGGTTCCGGTGCCTGCGGATCTCCTTCATGCATTGTCATGTCCATGCCGTTGTCTCCTGTTGCGGCAAAATACCGCATCGGGGAACGGGAGGCAAGGAGGGGCCTCCTACCGCACGAACGGCAGGATCTTGCGTTCCGCGACCTTCTGATCCGGAACCGTCTCGTCGAGGCCGAGGACCTCGGTCTCGAGCTCTTGGCGCTGGGCCTCGGCCAGGCGCCGGGCGGCCCTCGTCATGCCCATGCGGCGCATGGCGAACACCACCGCGAACTCCAGGACGACCAGGGCCACGCCCAGGGCGGTCTCGCCGGTGAACGCGACCAGCAGGGCCATGCCGCAGAAGCTCACCGCGACCAGGTAGAGGACCTTGACCGTGCGGGTGCGCTCGGCGCCGAGGTGGGCGAGAAGATGGTGCAGGTGCTGCCGGTCGGCGTGGAACATGAGCAGGAGGCGCTCGGCGAGCGGGCTGTGCGGGCGGTCGAGGAAGCGGACCGCCATCACCAGCAGCGTGTCGATGACCGGCAGGCCGAGAGCGAGGAGCGGCACCAGGATCGCCACGGCGGCGGGCGCCTTGAGCGACGAGTGGACGGTCGACGCCGCCAGCAGGAAACCGAGGGTCAGGGAGCCGGAGTCGCCCATGAAGATCTTGGCCGGCGCCCAGTTGTGCCGGAGGAAGCCGAGGCACGAGCCCGCGGTGGCAGCCATCAGCAGGACCGTCCCCGAGTTCCCCTGCACGACGGAGTAGGCGAGCACGCTGGTGGCGATGATCGCCACGACGCCGCTGGCCAGGCCGTCGAGCCCGTCGATCAGGTTGACCGCGTTGGTGACGCCGACGATCCAGAGCAGAGACACGAGCGGGCCGAGCCAGCCGAGCTGGATCTCGCCCGCGACCGGCAGCCGCAGGACCTCGAAGGCCCAGCCCATCTGGACGAGCAGCCAGCCGGAGAGGATCTGGCAGAGGAACTTCTTGGCGATCGAGACGCCCACCAGGTCGTCGATCGCGCCGACGAGGAAGACGAGACCGGTGCCGAGGGCGAGCACGAGAATCTCGTTGCGCTGGAGGCTGTCCCATTCGCCCCAGCGGGAGACCCCGGCCATGCCGGTCCCGAGGGCGAGCCCCACCAGGATGGCGACGCCGCCGAGGCGGGGCACGGCGCTCGTCTGCAGCTTGCGGGTATCGGGATGGTCGAGCGCGCGGAGCGCGATCGCGAGCCGGGCGACCGGCGGGACCATCAGGCTGGTCAGCAGCGCGGCGATGACGGCCGCGCCCAAGGCATACAACAGGATGTCGCTCATACAGCTACACCTAAACCTGCGGCTCCGGCGTTCCTTCCGGGTTGATGTCCCACGACGGACCGCACGGCGGACCGATCGCGCTTTGGACGTGTGCTCTTGGAGCTATGGGTATGGTAAACGATTTCAGGCAGAGCGCAAGAGGGCTTCCAGCGCCGCCGCCACCGCCGCCGGATCTCCCACGTCCGCCCGGTAGTACCGGTCGGCGGGGAGCCCCTGGGCGCAGAGGAGGTGGACGTCGGAGCGCTCGCTTCCCACGAAGAGGACGGCGCGGCCGGATTGGACGCAGCCGTGGACCTTCGAGGGGAGGACGTAGCCGACGAATTCGTCGCGCAGGGTGATGAGGTGGGCGTGCGGGGTGGCGAGGAGGCGCGGCAGGAGATCGAGGGGCACCGGTTTGCTGCGGTGCACCGGCAGGCCTTCACGCCGCAGGATCTCTTCCACGCGGTCGGCTTTGGCTCCCGTGGCGTTCAACCAGAGGCCGACGCGGCCGGAGCCTTCGCGATGATGGCGGCGGTAGCCTTCGATGAAGGTCTCGTGGTCGTGGGCCACGCCGAAGTTGCCCGAGTAGAGGAGGACGGTCCGGCCGCGCAGCTCCTCCGGCACCGGCAGGGGCTCCACGTCCGGCGGGATCTCCACGGGCGAGGGGTCGCGCTTGAGCACGATCCGCTCCGGGCGGATGCCGATCTCCAGGAGACGCGTCCGCTGGTCCTCCCCGAGCACCTCGAAGCGGTCGACGCGGCGGCGCAGGAAGACCGTCCAGCGGTGGAACAGCCGGAGAGGCGCGGGAATGTTCTCCGGGGGCCGCATCTCGGCCATCAGGCACTCGGGATGGAAGTCGGTGATCCGGTAGGTCAGCGGCTTCTGCAGCAGGAGATTGAGCGGCACGAGGAGGTGGATCAGGAACGGCGGGCTGCCGGTGAACAGGATCTCATCGGCGCGCCGGATCTCGCGGCGCAGGGCCCAGACCAGGGAGAGATCGGTGCGGGCCGTCCACAGCGCTCGCCGCTTGAAATCGGCCCGGTCGTAGGGCTTGGCATGAAGGCGGACGATGCGCAACCGGCCGGCGCCCACAGTCTCCTCCTCGACCGACGCCGCGGTCGAGGAGAGACCGGCGAGGACCACGTCCTCCCCGGCGGCGGCGCGCTCGCGGGCGAAGAGGAGGCTGTACTGGCCGACGGCGCCGAAGTCGGGGGGGAGCCAGTCGCAGAGGTAGAGGAGGGACCTCACCCCCCGACCCCCTCTCCCATCGCCCCCCCGCCGACCGGGAGAGGGGGCGCCACCGCCCAAAACAGGGGAGCACGAGGGAGGGGGCTTCCCCCTCTCCCGGGGGATGGGGGGGCGATGGGAGAGGGGGACCGAGGGGGTGAGGTCTTCACCGCTCGGTCAGCATCTCCTGCAGATACCCGCTCACCACCTCGCGCTGCCGGGAGGAGAAATACCAGTCGATCGTGCGATGGAGGCCGTCCATGAACTTCATCTGCGGGGCCCAGCCCAGGAGCTCCTTGGCGAGGCGGTTGCTCGCCACGCGGTTGAGCGGTCCGGTGGGCATGTGGGGGAGAAATTTGACGTCGGCCTCGTGGCCGGTGTAGCGCAGCACCTCGCGCACCGCGTCGATCACCCGCGTGCGCTCCTCTGTGCCGAGGTTCACCGCAGTGCCGTCGTCGATCTTCTCGGCGCAGAGCGCCATGCCGCGCACGATGTCGCCCACGTAGGTCCAGTTGCGGATCTGGGTTCCGTCCCCCCAGACCTCGAACGGGTTCTGGCGCACGAAGGCGCGGGCGATCATGGCGATGACGGCGTGGTTTTCCACCCCGCGCTCGCCGTAGACCGTGAAGAACCGGCAGGACGCCGCCTTGAGGCCGAAGTCGCGGTGGTAGGCCTGGAGCGTCATCTCGGTCATCAGCTTGGCCCAGCCGTACATGTTGTCCGCGTCGTAGGGGGGCCCGACCATCTCCTCGGTGAGATAGAGCTCCTTGGTCACATCCCCCTGGAGGAAGTTGGGGTAGACGCAGCCCGAGGAGGCGAAGACGAGCTTCTCGACGCCCGCCTCGTGGGCGGCCTTGATCAGCATCCCGTCCATCGCCAGGTTCTGGGCGCACGCGGCCTGGTGCAGATCGACGTAGCCGCGTCCGCCGTGGATCGCGGCGAGGTGGAAGACGACATGAACGCCTTCGACCGCGCGCTGGGCGACGCCGGGGTGGAGGAGGTCCTCCTGCCGGAAATCGACGATGCCGGAATCAATGTGTCCCTGGATGTTCGCGAGCTTGCCGCTCGTCAGATCGTCGACGACGCGGACGTCCCGGACTCCCTTTTCGACGAGCAGATCGATCAGGTGGGAGCTGATGAACGACGTGCCCCCGGTGACCAGGACTTTCTTCTGACTCCAATCCATGCTCTGCCTCTCTTCGCTTTTTTAGGATGGACAGTGTAAACGGCGGGGGGCGTGGCGGCAAGCGGCGGGCGCGGCGAGCCGGGCGAGCTCGGCGAGGGCCATGGGGGTGACGGTGTCGGCATAGAGCTGCAAGCCCTGCCGGCTGGGATGGGCGTCGTACGGCAGGAGGTCCATCTTGGCGGGCATCTTCCCGCGGTATTCGCGCTGGACCAGCCGGAACCGAGTGCCGGCCAAGTGTTCGAGGCTCGACATCAGGCGCCGGGTCCGCCGGCTGGCGAGGCACTCCCGCGCCGCCATTTCCGGCGCGGTCGGCAGATAGACCAGGAGGAGCGGGATGCCGGTCGCCGCGAGCCGCCGCAGGTTGGAGCGGGTCCTCGCATCCGCCGCGAAGTCGTCGAAATCGAACCGGGGGATCGTCCGGACGGGCACGGCGAAGGGGTACCCGTGGGTCAACCGGTGGAGCAGGTAGGAACGGTCGAGCGTCCAGGGGTGGAAATCGCGGCGCACCGCCGCGACCTCGTCGCGGAGCTTGCGGAACTGCGCGTTGGCGCCGGCGAGCACCGGATCGGGCTCGCCATGGGTCCCACCGCCCGCAGCGAGGGCGAGGCGCCGCTGGGACCACTCGCGCGTGGCCGCGGGGTCGACGACCATGTAATCGATCGCGATCCGGTCATCCGAGAAGTGGTCCGGGCGCTCGGAGAGCAACCAGCGGGTGATTCCGTCCTTGCGGACCTCCTTGCACCACCACCGTTTGCGCGTGAAGTCATCGCCGATCGCCGCGATCACGACCAGGTCAGGGCGGAGCTCCGCGGCCTTGTCGGCGGCGAGGTCGAGCATCTGGAGGAGTCCATAGCCGCCGCGGGCGTAGTCGAGCACCGCGACGTCGCGCCGCAGGGCGCGCCGCAGATGATCCTGCAGCAGGTCCGGCCAGGTGACGCCCCCCTGGTTCCAGTGCGTGAACGAGTCGCCGAAGACCAGAACCTTGACTGGGGCGCGCCGGTATTGGTCGATCGTGGTCCGTCCCCCCAGGCCGTCGCGGTTGGAGCGCGAGATGACCGATCCCCACGCCAGCCGGCCGTCGACGACGTAGGAGACCCAGAGCTCGGAGTCGGGCTTGAAGCGTTCGCCGTACCGCGGGTCGAATTCCACGTAGACGCGCGGCGTCACCTTGTAGTTGAGAGAGCCGTCCCAGTGCGCGATCCGTCCCTGCAGCCAGAGACGGTAGGCGCCCTCCATGGCGAGCAAGGTGCAACCCGTCACGAGGGCGAGAGCGAGGAGGCGGCGGAGGGCGGGGGTCTTCTTGGATCGTTCGAGCAAGCGCGGTACGAGTTTAAAGCAAGCGGACAGGTAGAATCGAGCCGCCCGATGGAACCTCACCCCCTAGCCCCCTCTCCCATCGCCCCCCCGCCGCCCGGGAGAGGGGGGACCAAGACCGTCACGACGTTGCTCGGCCATGCCCACGTGGAGATGGCGCTGCTTTGCCTGGGAAGCCTGCTGGCCCATTCCGCCGAGCCGCTCCGGTTGCGAATCCATGACGACGGAACGTTGACGGAGGAGGACCAGGAGCGGCTGGCGGCCGGGCTGGCGGCACCCGATTTCGTGTTGCGGGCCGAGGCCCCCGGTGACCAGGACTTTCTTCTGACTCCAATCCATGCTCTGCCTCTCTTCGCCTCGTGGAGGGGTGTGGATCTTCTCGGATTGTTCGAGAAAGAGCGGGAAGAGTGTAAACGGAGGGCGGCAAGCGCGGCGAGCGCCATGGCATCACGGCGTCGGCTTAGAGCTCCAGCCCTCCGGGGCGGCCAGCCTTCTCGATCCCCGGAGAGGGGTTCCTTGCCTCTCATCGCATGCATTCTCAACGGATTCGCGGGCGAGCTGGCAGCGTAGCTCAGCGTGCTGCTCCCCGGGAGAGGACCTGCCAGCCCAAGGGGCGAAGGCGGGCACGCGCCTGGTCCGGAGCGCGGGTCGCCAGGCAGCTCGGGGGCTCCCAGGCAGGCAGGCGCGGTGTTGCGCCGGTGGCTCCCAGGTGCAGGCCGAAGAAGGTGCGGCCGAGGACGAACACAGTGTAGCCGTAGGTCTGGAGCAGGGCCGCGAGCTCGCGCCGGTCCCCTTCGAAAGCCTCGTAGACGAGATGAAGGATGCGGCCGTCGCGCAGCGCCTCATGCGCTCCGCAGAGCACCTTGGCCTCGGACCCCTCGACGTCGATCTTGACGACGGCGGCCCTGCGCTCTCCGAGGGCGAGATCGAGGGTGGTCGTGGGCACGGGGATGCGGGCGGAGGAGAAAGCGGTTTCTCCGACCAGGCGGGAGCGCCCGCGATGGGCGGCGAAGTCGTCGCCCGGATCCAGGCTCGCGGAGCCCGCCGCGTCGCTCAGCGCGGTGCGGGTCAATTCGACGGGAGCGGCACGAGGATCTTTTCGCACTAGGGTCATGTTCGCCTCCAGGTCGACGAAGACGGCGGGGTGCGGCTCGAAGGCGAGAACCTGCCCCGAGGGGCCGGCGCGCAGAGCGAGTAGGCCGGTCATGTGCCCCAGGTTGGCGCCGACGTCGACCGCCAGATCGCCGGGGTCGGTCAGCCGCCAGAGGGTCTCGCTGACGGTGAGGTCGTAGAGGCCGAGCTGGTCGACCGCGCGGCCGATGTCCTCTCCTGGGCTGACGCGGAACGGCAGACCCCAGGGCAGCATGAGCTCGACGAGCGGTGGGGAGCCGCCGGTCTCGCCGCGCGGCCGCCGTGCGCGGACGAGCCGCCGCAAGGCCTGGAGAGGCCGGAATAGGTAGTGGGGCTTGAGGAGCCGCTCAGCAGCTTCACGGATTTTCATAGAGAACTGTTGGATAGTGTAGCCGAGAGTGGAATCAGTGTAATCGGTCCCCGCCGTGCTCCCAAGATTGCGCCCAAATGCGCATCAAAACGTCCGGCACCTGGCGCAGGTCGTCGAGCAGGAGGTCGGGGTCCCAGGGCGCGAGGCTGGCGGGGCTGCGGATGCCGCAGCGCAGGGCGATCGTCCGCAGGCCGAGAGCCCGGCCGCTTGCGATGTCCACCTCGGTGTCGCCCACCAGCACCGATCCTTCGAGGCCACCGAGCCCGGCGTCGCGCAGGAGCCGCGCCTTGGCTTCCGGTGTGCCGTCTCCACCTCCGGCCACGACGCGCTCGAACGAGCCGGAGAGGCCGAGCCGGCCGAGCTGCCACCCGAGCCGGCCGGGGTGGTGGCGCAGGGTGACGAGGACGAGGGGAGCGATGCGCGCGAGGGCGTTGAGGACGGTCTCCGTCCAGGGCCAGAGCCGGTCGAGGGCCAGGTACCGCCGGCTCTCGATCCGGCGCAACCGAACCTCCGCCGCGCGGGCGGCGGCCGGCGGGGCGAGACCGGTCCGCGCCAGGAGGTCCAGCTCCGGGATGCCTTCGCGCTTCGCCTGCCAGTACTCCCCCTCGTCGAGCGGCTCGCCGCCGGCCCGCCGGACCGCGTCGCAGTGCAGGCGGTGATAGCGGGGGAGCACATCGAGGACGGTGCCGTCGAGATCGAGGAAGATGAAAGGGGGGCTCATCTCCGGGGCCGCAGGTAGAGGTCGGTGACCTCGGCTCGCGGCGGCAGAGCGAGCGCCTCGAGCACGAGGGCGGCGACATCGTCCGGCTGCAGCAGGCCGGCCGGGTCGTAGGGCTCTCCTTCGAGCCGGCGGAGCTCCTGCTGCATGGGCGTGGCCGTCCGGCCCGGGAAGGCCGACAGCACGCGCACGCCGGAGGCGGCGACCTCCTCGCGCAGACAGTCGGCCAGGCCGAGGAGAGCGTGCTTGGACGCCGCATAGGCAGCCATGCCGGAGGCGGGCCGGCGCACGGCGTTCGAATTGAGAAAGACGATCTGGCCGCTGGCGGCGCCTAGGAGCGGGAGGAGGAGCTGGGTCAGGAGATACGGGGCCCGCACATTGACGGCGAGCTGGCGGTCGAGCTCTTCCAGCGGGGCGGTTGCGACGGGACCCCAATGGAGGGCGCCCGCCGCATGCACCAACAGGTCGAGCCGGGCGAAGACCTCCTCCGCCCGGCCGGCGAGCGCACGCACCTGGTCCGCGTCCTCCAGGTCGGCGGCGGCGGTCTCCACCTGGGGCGAGGTGGCGCGGGCGCGGCCGGCCACCGCCTCCAGGCGTCCGGCGTCGCGCCCGCTCAGCAGGAGCCGGACCCCGGCCCGGGCAAGCGAGGCGGCGAGGGCGGCGCCGATCCCCGAGCTCGCGCCGGTGACGAGCGCCACCCGGCCACGCAGGGCCTCCCCGGGATTGGAGCTATCGGACACCCGTCGTATCCCGGAGCCGCCGCCGCCGCTCCGCGAGCTCGGCGGCGGAGCGCTCGATCGTGTCCACATCCGTCAGGACCGGCAGGAAGTCCATGCCGCGCACCCAGGCAAGCCCCGGCGGCAGTGGATTGAAGCGGCGAGCCGGCGCCGGATACGGCTCGTCGAGCGCCAGCTTCACGAAGAGATACGGCAGGTTCAGGCCCGCCCGGGTGAAGAAGAGGTGGGTGGTGAAGAACCGGCCGATGTTGATCTCGGTCGGGTTCGGCAATCCGTCCCGGTCATAGGTGAAGTCGACGGCGAAGATGCCGTTGGGCCGTAGGTCGACGGCGGCCACCGCCCGCTGGCCCAGCTCGTCGAGCTGCGGATCGGAGACCGTGACGCCGGTGCCGGTCAGACCGGTCACGCCCGAGACCGCGCGGTTGCCGAACTCCCAGTAGAGGCGCTTGCGCCCCTGGGCCACCACCAGCTCGCCTTCCTTGTAGAGAGCCGTCCAGGTAACCGAGCCGCTCTCCAGCGACTCCGCGGCGGTGAAGCGTCCCCACCCCTGGTTGAAGTCGAGCCAGGCGCGCGCCATGGCCGGATCATCGGTGCGCAGGCTCCCTTTGCCTCCTCCGGGGCTGACCACTGCCCGCAGCCAGATCTCGGGACCGAGCTCGGCGAAGGCCCGGTCGAGATCCTCTCCGGTGTCGATGCGGAGGGTGAGAGGAACCCGCAGCCCCGCCTCCTGCCAGTGGAGGAAGGAAGCGAACTTGTCCTGGCAGATCTCGATCGTCCGGTCCGCGGGCAGGAACGTGCGCGCTCCGAGCGCCCGCAGGCGGTCGCGATGCCGGGAGACCACGGCGATCTCCTGATCCGGCTGGCAGTGGATCAGCTCGGCGCCGGTCTCCTTGACCAAGCCGCAGAGCAGCTCCAGGTAATCGGGATCGTCCGCCTCGGGCAGGAGGTGGCGCTCATCGGTCTCGGCGCGCTGGAGATAGTGCTTGTTGCAGTCGGCGCCGATGAGGTAATAGCGCTCGGGCGACTCGCGGAGAGAGCGCACGAAGTTGGTGGTGGGCGTGCCGCCGGCACCGGTGACGAGAATACGGCGAAGGGTCATGTCTGAGGCTCCTCGGCAAAGCCCCTGCCATCGAACCGGGCGACAACCCAGGGCTTGAGCATGTCATACCAGCCGAGGAAAGGCTTGATCTTGGTGTAGCGCCGCCCCGGCGGGGGGTAACGCATCGTGATCGGAGCTTCCATCCAGCGGATGCGGCGGTCGAGCAGGACTTTGGCGTAGAGATAGTACTCGAATGCGTAGGTGTCGAGCCATGGCGTGTGCCAGTCGAACTCGGCCCGGTGCAGCAGCGCGAGCCGGTAGGCCCGATAGCCGCAGGTCGCGTCCGTCACCCGCGCCCCGGTCAGCAGCCGGACGAACGTGTTCACCAGGGGGATGCTGGTCTCGCGGAACCTCGGCATGTTGGGCGAGGCGCCCCCCGTGAGGAAGCGGCTGCCGGTCACATAGTCAGCCTGGCCGCGAAGGATCGGATCGAGCACCCGCGGCATCTCCGCCGGGAGCATCTTGCCGTTCCCGGCCAGCACGCCGAGGACGTCATAGCCCCGCTCCAGGGCCCAGTCGACGGCCTGCATGAAGGCGTGGCCCACGCCACGGTTCCGCGGCAGGTCCAGCCAGGGGAAACCGCTCGCTCGGACGAGCTCCGCGCTGCCGTCGTCCGAGCCGTTGTTGACGAGGAGGAGCGTGTCGCAGGCCAGGGGACTGGCCGCGCGGAGCTCGTCCAGCAGCCCGGGGAGCTCCTGAGCCTGGTTGTAGACCGGGATGAAGAAAAGACTCTTCACAAGGCCTCGACTTCCAGATCGCTCACCCAGATTCCCACGTTGGAGCCGGGGACCGGAGCAGCCGGCGTCCAGGCCCTCGCTTGTGGGAATCGCGCCTGCAGGCGGGACAGCCAGCCCCGCTCCTGCAGACTGAGAGAGGCCACGAGCACGACGCGCAGGGGCTTTGACGAAGTCAGAGGCAGGCTCGCGCGGAGGTCGGCAGCCTCCACATAGCGCCCACCCAGCGGCAGGCAGAACGTGGTGACCGGCAGGGTCCGCCACGGGGTTTCGAGCCACATCATGAACGACGAGCCCCAACCGGCCGGTCCGGCCAGGACCACGACGTCACGGGGCGAGCGGAGAAGCCCGGCAATCCGAGCCTGGACTCGCGGTACGTCGCGAGGTGAGATCTCCGGGATGTAGAGCCCCGTCGAGGAAGCGGCAGCCGGAGCCCGGCGGCCGCCGATCTCATTCCGCACGAAATCGGCCGTCGCGAAGGCAACCGGTGCGAGAAAAAAAACCACGAAAGCCAGCAAGGCCGCCGTCCTCGCGAGAGGGGGAGCCTGCCGGCGGGCCGCCGTGAGCCAGCTCGCGAGCAAGAGGGGATACAGAAGCGGCATGACAGCGGCGGCAAAGCGCGGCTCATTGGCCGGATAGTTGTATTCGACCGCCAGCGAGACCGCGCCGAGAAGGACGTAAAACCCGCCGAGCGCCGTCAGCCCCAGCGCGAGGAGACGGGACATGCCGCGGTCCCTCCGGGCTCTCCACAGGCCCCAGAGGAGGGCCGCCGTCCCCGGGAGGCCCAGCAGGGACTTGAGCAGAAGCCGTTGGGGGTTGTCGAAAGTCCGGAGGAACGGCAGCCGGCCGTCGCTGAAGTACACCAGGTGCGAGATCCAGAGGTGGCTCTGAAAAAGCGCGAGGCCGGGGGCGCCCGCGGCACCGAGCGCGATGGAGAGCGGCCGTGCCGAGGCGAGGTCTTCGGCGTTCCAGGTCGAGCGGGCGCCGGTCGTGCTCTCGGCGAGGTCCCCGGACTGCGCCGCGTTCAAGGCGATGAGAGCGATCACGGGGAGGACCATCCCGAGCCCCAGCGCCGCCGGCCGGAGCAGCGCCAGAGCGCCGCGGCTCTTCTCCCGCAGCAGCAGCCGGACCGCGAGCCAGGCGGCGAGCGGCAGGGCCGCGACGAACAGCGTGTACTTCAGCCAGTAGCTCGCCCCGAGAGCGGCCCCACAGAGCACCAGCCGGGCATAGGAAGGCTCCGGTTCGTCCCGCCGCAGGACCAGGAGGATCAGCCACGGAGCGGCGGCAAACGACAGATTGTCCGCCGAGCGCAGCGACGCCGCTCCACCAAGGGTCAGCGCATAGGCTGCCAGCGCAACGGCGAACAACAGGCGGGTGGCGCGGGACAACTCCGTCCGGTCGGCGAGACGCATCCATCCCGCCGTGCCGGCGAGGAAGATCAGGAAGCTGGTGATCCGCAGCGTCGCGGCCAGAGAGAGCCCCGCCGCGGCGAGAGGAGCGTAGAGGAAGGGGAATCCGGGAGGCCACCAGGAGCTCCACACCAGCGCATCCTGGCTGAGATCGCCGGCATCAGGCACGCGGAGAGTCCCGGGGGAAGGAGTCTCGCCGCGGGTCCACTGCTGGAGCGACCGCAACTGAAACCCGGTGTCCGTATCGACCCGGTACGGCACGAGACTGGCGGCCAGGAACGCGGCGACGGTCAGGAGGAGGAGGGCGGCGTAGGCTTCGGATCTACGCATGCTCGTCTCGAACGCTCACAGCGCCCTCCGCAACGCCTCCACCACACGCTCCTGCTGCTCCCCGGTGATGTGGGGGAAGAGGGGCAGCGACAGGATCTCCGCGGCGGCTTTCTCGGCGATGGGAAAGTCTCCGCGATGGTGGCCGAGATGGCTGAGGGCACCGTGGAGGTGGAGCGGCACGGGGTAGTGGATGCCGGCTCCGATCCCTTCGGCCTGGAGGCGCTCCAGGACCTGGTCGCGGCGGGGTACCCGCACCACGTAGAGGTGCCAGACGTGCTCGTTGCCGGGCAGGGTGCGCGGCGTCTCCACGCCGGGGAAGTCCGCCAACAACCGGCCGTAGCGGGCGGCGGCCTGGCGGCGGGCTTCGTTCCAGGCGTCGAGGCGGGCCAGCTTGGCGGAGAGGACCACGGCCTGGAGCGTGTCGAGCCGCGAATTGAAGCCGATCTCGGGATGGTGGTACTTGCGCTCGCTCCCCCAGTTGCGCAGGTGGCGGATGCGGGTGGCGATCTCGTCGGACGTCGTGAGCACCGCTCCGGCGTCGCCGTAGGCGCCCAGGTTCTTGCCGGGGTAGAAGCTGACGGCCGCGGCGGCTCCGAAATGGCCGGCCGGGCGGCCGTGCCGGCGGGCTCCCTGGCACTGGGCCGCGTCCTCCAGCACGAGGAGGCCGCGCGCCGCGGCGATCTCCGCGAGCGCCTCCATGTGCGCCATCTGGCCGTAGAGGTGGACGGGGAGGATCGCCCGGGTCCGCGGCGTGATCTTCGCCTCGACCTGCCGCGGGTCCATCAGATGGTCTTCGTCGCAGTCCACCAGGACCGGCGACGGTCCGGCGCGCAGGACTCCCAGGGCCGTGGCGATGAAGGTGTTGGCCGGGACCAGCACCTCGTCGCCCGGAGCGAGCCCGAGAGCGCGCACGATGAATTCCAGGGCGTCCGTGCCGCTGCCCACGCCGAGGCAGTGGGGCACCTCGCAGAAGCAGGCGAAGGCTTCCTCGAACTCGCGGACGGCGGGGCCGAGGATGAAGGAGGTCTCGTCCATCACCCGGGCCATGCCGCGAGTGACCTCGCCGGCGACCTCGGCGTGCTGGGCCTTCAGATCCACCAAGGGGATCTGGGTCGAAACGGCGGTCATACGTCTACTCTCCGGCCCCCCTCGCGCATGGAGCGGTCGAAGGCGGCAAGGACACGCACCGCGGCGGCGCCGCTCCAGCCGTCGGCCAGAGGGCGAGTGCCTTGCGCGATGCAGTCGAGAAAGTGATCGCACTCGGTGCGCAGCGGCTCGCCCGTGGTAACCCGGGGGATCAGGACGTCCCCCTCGCGGATGCTGGTGCGGAACGAGGCGAAGGTGTCGACGAAGCCCGACGAGCGCTGGTCGGTCACCACCTTGTCGTAGAGGCGGACGGGCTCCTGGAGGTTCATGTCATCGAAAGTCAGCATGCCTTTCTCTCCGACGAGGGTGATGTCGCGCACCTTGCGCGGGCTGAGCCAGGAGACGTTGAGCTGCGCCATGACCTCGTAGGGGTACCAGAGGTTGGCGAAGACGGCGTCCTCGATCCCGCGGTTGATCCAGGAGCCCCCCTGGGCTGCGGCACCGAGCGGCGTGGCGCCCATCCAGTAGTTGGCGATGGCCACGTCGTGGGCCGCGAGGTCCCAGGCGGCGTTGACGTCGCTGCGGATCGGCCCGAGGTTGGTGCGGACCATCGAGAAGTAGTAGATCTGCCCGAGCCGCTCCTCGTCGAGGTACTCCTTGATCCTCCGGACAGCGCTGTTGAACAGGAAGACGTGCCCCACCATGAGGATGCGCTCCAGACGGTCGGCCAAGCTGCAGAGCTCCTCGGCCTCCTCGACCCGGGTGGCGATGGGCTTCTCGACGAGCACGTGCTTGCCGGCGTGCAGGGCCGCTGCGGCGAGCGGGTAGTGGGTCACCGTTGGCGTTGCGATGACCACGGCGTTGACGTCCGGGTCCGCGAAGGCGTCGGCCGGGTCGGCAGACACCCACACGTCGGGGTAGCGGGCGCGGGCCAGCTCCAGCCGCCGGGGATCGCGGTCGACCACCCAGGCGACCTCGCTGGTCTGGTGCGTATGGAAGTTGCGGATCAGGTTCGGGCCCCAATGGCCCGCTCCGATCACGGCGATGCGCGACAGGGATTCACTCACGTGCAGACTCCGAACAGATGATCTCTTCCTGAATGACTTGAAGGGCTTCCGCGGGAGTATACAAGCTTGCGCGGACCCCCGGCTCCCTACCGAGAGTGCGGCTGGACGGGTAACCCCACTGGGCCTGGTGGAGGCTGGCGGACGGGAAGGCAGGCCCGAGCAAGGCACAGGTGCGCCGGGAGAAGGCCGCGGCCGCGTGGAGGGGCATGCTGGAGTTGCAGAGCACGAGGTCGCCGCGGGCGAGGAGAGCGAAGACCTGGCGCAGGCCCGGCGGCTCGGCGTGGCTCCGCGCGCCGGGGCAGGCGGCGGTCACGGCCGCGGCGATCTCGCGCTCGCGCGGACCGGTGAGGACGAGCACGGAGATGTCCGTCCTCCTGCCAAGCCCCGCGGCCAGCTCGATCCAGCTCTCCGTGGGCCAGCAGCGCGAGGCGAGACCGCCCCCGGGAGAGATCACGATGCGCCGGCGGCGGGCTCCCTCGTCTCCGGCGGTCCACCAGCGCTCGGCCTCGTTCGTCTCCTCGGACGTGAGGAAGATCTGGGGACGGGCCGCAGGGAGGCTGGTGGCTCCCAGGAGCCCGGCGCAGCGGAGGGCCGCCCGCCCGACGTGCAGCGAGGGGTCGAACTCCACGGCCGCTTGGACACCGGAGTCGCCGCCGGCATAGCCGCGGACGCCCATCCGCCAGGGGATGCCCGCGCGGAGCAGGAGGAGCGATCCCCAGGCGCTCCCCAGGACGTCGATGCCGATGTCGAAGCGGCGCCGCGCGATCTCCCGGACCTCGGGAGAGCGGCGCAGCCAGGCCCAGCGGCCGAGCGGGCCGGCGTCCGCCGCGTACTTGTTGAACCAGGGGGCGTTGACCGGCAGGACCTCGGAGACCCAGGGGTTGTGGAGCAGGGCGCCGCGGCTCCAGTCGCCGACGCCCGCGGCGATGCGCGCTTCGGGAAAGAGCCGGCCGAGCGCCTCGAACAGCGGCGTCACGATGAGCAGGTCTCCAATGTCGTTGTTGCGCAGCACGAAGAGAGAGCGCGGCGCGGCCGGCGGCCGGGACGGCGAGGAGACGCGGGCGGCGGCGCGGCGGACGGCGCCTTCGAGGAGGGCCGCGCCGGCACGGTCCACGCCGCCGCGGAGCGCCCGCAGGAGCCGGCGGGGATCAGGCACCGGAGCCTTCCGCGCCCAGGAACGCCATCACCTGCCGCTCGTACTCGCGAGCGATCTGCCGCCAGGTGAAGCGCTGGTAATACCCGTTGGCCTCCAGGTCCTCCGGCGCCGCGGGCTCGATGCGGGCCGGCGGCGGGAAGGGGCGCAGCGAGGCGGGGAACCAGGGCCGCAGGTCGCGCACGGCTCCAGCCTCGGTGGCGTAGACCGGCAGGCCCGACTCGAGCATCTCGCTCACGCTGAGCCCCCATCCCTCGACCGAGCTGGTGAACAGGCCGGCGTCGTGGGCGGCCAGGAGGGCCGGCAGCTCGCTCCGCGCGAAGGAGGGGACGAGGTGGACGCGTCCGGAGTGCCGCCACTCCGCCGGGACCTCGCGCTCGGCCGCGGGACCGCAACCGGCGATGGTGAACCGGTCGTCCCGCGAGGATGCCAGGCGGCCGCCGAGGAAGTGGAGGAGCCGCCGGGTTCCCTTGTGCGCGGTCCAGCGGCCCATCCACAGGAAGCGGATCCCGGCGCCGTGCGCCGGGGCGGATCGCTGCCGCCGGACCGCGGCCAGGGCGGAGCGCTCCGCCTCGGAAGGCGCGCAGACATAGACGCCCAGCTTGCCGGCCCAGCCAGGGAAGCGCCGGCGCATCCAGGCGAGCTCGCCGCCGCCCAGGCAGAGGATGCCGCGCGCGCGGCGCCAACCGGCGGCGATGGCGCCGGCCCGCGGCAGGGAGAGCAGGGCATGGGCCAGGGCGCGCGGCGACGGCAGGAGGCGGTGCCGCAGGTCCCCCCAGACCGCCCAGGCCAGGTAATGGAGCTCCGGCTGGAGGCTCCGCACCAGGAGCGGCGCCTCGCGGGCGAGGGCGGCGCTCGCCGAAATCGCGGGCGTGTCGATCAAGTCGAACGGCCCGTGCTCGCGCGCATATCGCTCGATCGCCCGGCGCTGGCGCACCCACAGGTTCCACCAGCGCGTGCCGGGCGGCAGGAGCTCGGGCGACCAGGCGGCCGCGTCATGCCCGAGGGCGCGCAACTCTGCGGCCAGATGCAGCGCGATCTGGGCCGCGCCCAGCTCCGCGGTGAGGGAGGGATGGCTCACCAGGAGCATCTTCATGGGGCGGCATCGCCCCGCTCACCCCGCGACACCACAACGTCGCCCAGAACGAGCCGGTCCATGCGTGTGCGCAGGAAGCAATCCAGGGCCTCTCCCGGGGTGTTGACGATCGGCTCGTTCTCGTTGAACGAGGTGTTGAGGACCATGGGCACGCCGGTCTCGTCCTCGAACGCGCGGATCAGCTTCCAGTAGCGCGGGTTGGCCCGCTCCGACACGGTCTGGAGGCGGCCGGTGCCGTCGACGTGGGTGACGGCGGGGACCTGGGGGCGCCGCTCCGGACGGATCGGGTAGACCTTGATCATGAACGGATCGGGATGGTCGATGGTGAACCAGTCGCCGGTCCGCTCTTCCAGGACCGAGGGCGCGAAGGGGCGGAACGACTCCCGGCGCTTAATCTTGAGATTGAGGATGTCCTTCATGTCGCCGCGCCGGGGGTCGGCCACGATGGAGCGGTTGCCGAGCGCGCGCGGTCCCCACTCGGAGCGCCCCTGGTACCACCCGACCACCTCGCCGCGGGCTATGGCCGCAGCGGTCCCGGAGCAGAGCCAGGCCTCGTCGGACACGGCGGCGATTCGGATCTCCCCGTAGCGTCCATCCCGGCCGCCGGATCCCGGGATGCGCTCGGTGATCGCCGAGCGGATCTCCGCCTCGCCATAGCGTGGCCCCCATGAGCAGTGCTCCATGACAAACCCGCGGCGCACGCCGAGCTCGGCGTGCTGCACCCAGAGCGCGGCTCCCAGAGAGGTGCCGGCGTCGCCCGCCGCGGCCTGGACGTAGACGTCCTTGATGTCTGTGCGGTCGAACAGCCGGCCGTTGGCGAGCGAGTTCATGGCGCAGCCGCCGGCCAGGGCGAGGCGGGGGAGGCCCGTCCGCTTCTGGAGGGCGCGCACCAGCGCGAAGAAGCGCTCCTCGTAGACGGCCTGGAGGGAGGCGGCCATGTCCTTGTGGCGCTGGGCCAGCTCCTCATCCGGCCGCCGCGCCGGCCCCAACAGCTCTTCGAGGGCAGGCGTATAAATGCGGCCGAGCTCCGGAGAGCCGTCCTCCCAGGTCATGTCGACCCCTTCCGAGAGGTGGCGGAAGTAGCGGAGGTCGAGGACGAACGTGCCGTCCGGCCGCGCGGGGACCACCTGGCGGAGCTTGTCCGCGAACGAGGGCTCGCCGTAGGCGGCCAGTCCCATCACCTTGTACTCGTCGCCGAAGCCGAGGAAGCCCAGGAGCTGCGTGATGGCCGTGTAGAAGAGCCCCAGCGAGTGGGGGAAATGGACCCGCTGGAGGACATCCACGGAATTGCCGCGGCCCACCGCCAGCATGGTCGAGACGAAGTCGCCGAAGCCGTCGACCGTCAGGCACATGGCGTCGTCAAACGGAGAGCAGAAGAAGGCCGACGCCACGTGCGCCAGGTGGTGCTCCACCGGGTAGAGCCGCGGCGAGCGGCCGAAGGCGGCGGCGACGCGCTCTTCCAGAGACTGGATCTGCGCCAGGTTGCGCACGCGGCCGGCGGCGCGGCGCAGGCTTCGCGGGTTGGAGAGAGCGAGCAGGGCCTTGCGCAGGAAGTAGGCGCGCGGCTGGCGCGACACCGCCAGGGCGTCGATCGCGCCGATGTCGCCGCCGAGCTCATCGAGGCAGAAGCGCAGCGCCTGCTCCGGGAAGCCGGCCCAGTGCTTGATCCGGCGGAAGCGCTCCTCCTCGACCCCGGCCACGAACCGGCCGCCGGCCAGGGCCGCGGCCGAGGCATCGGCATGGAAGGCGCTGACTCCGAGGACTTTCATGGCCGGTTCCCCGTGCCCTCCCGCAGCAGCTCTTCGAGCCGCACGTCCACCAAAAGGCGAAACCAGAACGCCTGCAGGAAGTGGAACACGAATCCGTTCTTGCCGTCCAGAATGCCGAGCAGGATGAAGTACCGGTAGAAAAAATAGAGAAACGGCCGCACGTAGAGCGGCATGCGGTACCACCGGGTCTTCATCCACAGCACCCGCTCGTCCGGGGTGCCGAAGAAGCGCGGCGCCACGCGCCAGGGGAGGCCGCGGCGGCGCTCCACCTCCTCGCGGGCGAACGCCTCGGCGTAACGCAGGTGCTTCTCCAGATAGAAGAGGATCGCGTCCTCCTTGCGGTTGTGCTCTTCGAGCGGCGCGCGCAGCCGGCCCACCGCGCCGTCGATGTAGACGCGGGTGTCCTGCTCCTCCGGATCGAGCCGGCCATGGCCGCGGCGGAACAGCTTCATCAGGACCTTGCCGCCATAGCCGCCGAAGCGCAGGGGCTTGCCGCGGAAGATCTGGCGGCGCCGGATATAAAAGCCGTTCTCGCGGATCTCGGGCTGTGCCAGGAGTGCGGCGATCTCCTGCCGGAGCTCCGGAGTGAGCGCCTGGTCGGCCTCCAGGATGAGGATCCACTCGTTGCGGATCGGCAGGTGCTCCAGCCCCCACTGGAAGATCCAGGGGATGATCCGGCCGTGCTCGTAGGGAAGGTTGTGCACCTCGTCGGCCCACTGCCGGGCGATCTCCTGGGTGCGGTCCGTGCTCTCCGAGTCGATCACCAGGATCTGGTCGGCGAAGCCGTGGACGCTGCGCAGGGTTCGCTCCAGGTTGAGCTCCTCGTTGCGCGTGGTCACGAGCACGGTCAGGGGGACGCTTCCGCTCAAAGTCTCTCTCCGGTCGATCTCTCTTCGGTCAATCTCTCTCCGGTCAAGCGGGATGCGGCGCGCAGGATACCGCGCCAGGCGGCCGTGTAGTCCCAACCGGTGAGAATCCGGCGGTTCTCCTCCCGGATCGCGGCGGGGTCGAGGCGCAGGACCTCGTCGATCCGCCGGGCGAGCTCCGCGTCATCGCCCGCCGCGTAGGTGGCGCCGTTCTTCCCCGCGGCGATCAGGTCGCGCGCGGCGCCCACCCGCGACGAGGTGATGGCCGGCAGGCCGCAGGCGAGCGCCTCCTGAACGGAGACGCCCCAGCGCTCCTCCCGGACGGGATGGAGGAAGAGGTCGGACGTCGCGTAGAGGGCCGGCAGCTCGGGATAGGGAACGTAGCCGAGGAAGAGGACCCGCTCCAGGCCACGCTCGTGCGCGAACCCCTCCAAGGCGGGCCGCTCCGGGCCGTCGCCGGCGACGACCACCCAGCGGTCGCTGTCGAAGCGGCGGGCGTAGGCACGGAGGAGGTCCCAAGGGGCTTCGCGCGGGTTGAGCTTCGCCACGCTCAGGAGGACGCGGGCATCGCCGGGGATGCCGAGCCGCGCCCGCGCCATGGCGCGCTGCACGGGCGAGAGGTCCGCGCCGCGGCGGAAGGCGTCCACGTCCACGGCATAGGGGAACAGGGCCATCCGCTCCTCCGGCACGCCGAAGTAGCGCAGATAGTCCAGGGTGAGGCTGCCGACGCCGAAGAACAGGCGGTACATCCGTTTCAGATACAGCTCGAAAAGCAGTCGTTTCGCCAGGGCGCGGGGCGGCGGCGTCTCGAACAGGGCGGAGTCGAGGCGCAGGGCCACGGGCGTGCCGTCCCCGCGGGCGAGCGCCGCCGCGAGCACGTACAACCGCCTGGTGTAGCCGTTGACGAGGACGAGATCATACCGCGATTGGCGCAGCTCGCGCTGCAGAGCGCCCGCATCGGGGCAGGAGGCGTGCTCGTAGCCGCCGATGAGGTCGATGCCCCAAGAGACGGTCCGCCCGAGCTCGGGATCGAACGCCGGCGCGGCACCGCGCGGATCGGTGTAGAGGACGCGGAGCCGGTGCGCGGAGTCCGCCGCGGCGTGGCGGTAGAACGGGACCTCGAACTGGGTGGGCCGCTCGACGACGAAGGCGAGGTTCATTGCAGACGGATCATAGGCCGTCCGCTAGGGCAGTTGCTCCCCCGGCGCGTTTTTTCAACCGCCGCCGCGCTCTTCGAGCAGAGCCCGCAGGCGGGCGATCTCGGCCTCGGCCGCCTCGGCCCGTACGCGCTCCACTTCGGCCCGCACGCGCTCCGCTTCTGCCCGCACGCGCTCCGCGTCGGCCCGCACGCGCTCCGCTTCGGCCTCCGTCGGCACCAGCGTGCCGTCGGGACGGAAGAGACGGACCCAGTCCCCCTCCCTTCCATCCACGATCCCTTGCCAAAGACCGAGGAAGACTCCGAGCTGCTCGCTCCAGAGCCGGCCGTTTTTGTCGGGCCGAATGGGCCAGTACGCCGGCCCGGCCAGGCGCAGCCCCTCCAACTGGCGCGTCAACGGATCGTACAGGAAGTACTCCGCCGTGCGGAAAACCTGGGCGTAAAGGTCTTTCTTCCTGGTGCGGTCGTTCTCCGCCGTGGAGGGGGACAGCAGCTCGACGATCACGTCCGGCAGCCGGCCTCCTTCCTCCCAGGAGATCCAGGCCTGGCGGTCGCGGTTCGGATCGACGCCGCCCACCCAGAAGACATCGGGCCCGCGGAAGGCCCGCTTCTTCAATCCCTTCTCTTCCTCCTCCGCAACCTCCCGAGCCTGCTGCTTGGAGTAGTAGACGAAGATGTTGGCCCCGACGAAGAAGTCGGTCCTCCCCTGTTCCGCCATGGCCAGGAGGATCAACGTTCGCAAGAGGGGGAATTCCACCGTATGCCAGTCGGATTCCAAGGGCTCTCCATCGTCCAGGACGAGCTCGAAGGGCAGAGGCGCGAGCGCTGCGACGGCTGGCTGGCTCATGGCATGCTCCCTGTCAGAGTCGTGTCGTGCGAGGATCTTATTCCGCATGGCCGGCAAAGGAAAGAGGGGAGGGGAGCCCCGGTCCTTCTCCTGGACGACAGGATAGCACGCGGTAGACCGCCTCCATCTGCGCGGCCACCGCCTCCCACCCGAAGCGCCGGCTTGCGGCGTCCGCGCCACGGCGGCCCATGGCTTCACGGCCGGGATCGGCGAGGAGGGCACGCAGAGCGTCGCCCAGGAGGTTGGGATCTCCCTCGGCCACGATACCGGCTCGCTCCTCGCGGACCACTCCGGCGAGCCCGACCTCCGGAGTGACGGCGACCGGGCGGCCGGCGGCCATGGCTTCCAACACCGAGTTGCCGAAGTTCTCCGAGTACGACGGAAGGACCAGGGCGGCGCAGCCGTGGAGGAGCGCGGCCTTGTCCGCGCCGTCGACCGGGCCGAGGAAGCGGACCCGGCCGGCGACTCCGGCCCCGCGGGCCAGGGCCTCCAGCTTGGAACGGATGCCCTCTTCGTCGTTGCCGGCCACGGCCAGCATGGCTCCGGGAACGCGGGCGAGGGCGGGGATCAGCCGGTCGAGCCCCTTCTTCCAGCTCAGCCGGCCGAGATAGAGAAGGAAGGAGGGGCCGGCGAGGAGGCTTTGCACCGGCTCCGCGAGCGCCGCTCCGGCCGGCGGCGGCTCGGGATCGATCCCGTTGGGGACGACAAAGACCCGCGGCAGGGGGAAACCGAGCTTCCGCGCCTCCTCGGCTTCGAGGTCGGCCGTGACGTGGAGCCCGGCGGCGCGGGCGAGGGTCCGCCGTTCGACGAGGCGGAGCCACGCCGCCTTGCGCCAGCGCCCACGCCGCCGCAGCAGGTCGGCGACCAGCATGCCGCGCGGCGCGAGCAGGTAGGGCACGCCGGCCCGCTCGGCCGCCCGCGCCGCCGCCGCGGTGGGCCACAGGAAGACCGAGTGGAGATGGACCGCGTCGAACCCGGAGATCCGTTGCCGCAGGGCCGCGCCCATCCGCGGCGAGCGGTAGAGCCGCCGCGGCGCGGTCACGGGGAAGTACCAGACCTCGACTCCGTCGAGCGCCACGGCCTCGCCCACCGGCACGGCGCCGTCCGTATCCACGTCCGTGGTGAAGACCGTCACCTGGTGCCCGCGCGCCACCAGGGCCTTGCACAGCCCGTGGACCGAGCGGATCGGCCCCCCGTGCTTCCAGGCCGGGACATAGGTGGGGACGACATGGAGGATCTTCACGCGGCCCCGATCCTTCGGATCAGCTCCACGAACCGCTCATAGTACGCCTCCCAGGTGGCGGCCTCGGCCGAGCGCCGGCACTCCCCGCGCATCGCGCGCACCGCGCCCCGGCCGCGGGCAACGGCGAGCATGCGCTCCGCCAGGGGAGCGGCGTCGCCGGCCGGCACGATCCAGCCGTTCTTCCCTTCCCGGATGAGGTCCTTGGCGCCCACCATCTCGGAGACGATCACCGGCAGCCCCGTGGCGAGCGCCTCCGTCACCACCATGGCGTACGAGTCGTTCCGCGACGGCAGGACCAGGCAGTCGGCGCGGCGGAATTCCGCGGCGAGCCCGCGCTGGTCCGTCGGTCCCATCGCCTTGATCGGGAGCGCGGAGAAGCGGTCCAGCAAATGCGCCGCGTCCCCGTGCGGGCCGACCACGCGGAGGCGTGCGTCCGGCACCTCCGCGGCCACCTGCGCGAAGGCTTCCAGAAGCAGATCGAACCCCTTGCGGTGGATCGACGCGCCGGCGAACAGGAAGAGGAGCCCGGCCCGCGGCGCCTCCTCCGGGCCGGGCTGGAACAGGGAGAGATCGGCGCCCAGAGGCACGGCATGGACCTTCTCCGCCGGGACCCCGGCCTCCAGATAGGTCTGCCTCGCGAACTCCGAGACCGTCAGGACGTGGTCCGCGAGGGCGATCTCCTCCTCCTTGATCCGGACGATCCGGCGGTGGAGCCCCGGTGCGTCCAGCGTCCCGTGCAGGCGGTCCTGCGCCGCCCAGTGGATCGACGGCGCGTCGAGGAGCGTGGTGATCCCCCGCGCCCGCGCCGCGCGGAAGGTCCTAAGCGCCGAGATCTCGCAGGCGATGACTCCCGCCGCCCCGGCTTGCGGCAGGCGGCGGGCAACCCAGCGGTCGAACAGATGGCAGGCGGCCAGATCGATCTCGCGGGCGGCCCCTCCCGGCAGGGGGTCGCCGAGCCGGCGCAGCCCGGGCACCCAGGGCGTGCAGCGCACCCGGGAAGGATCGAGCGGCACCGGCGCGTAGGGGACCAGACGCCGCCGGAGCGCCCGGGGGAACCAGCGGCTGTGCTCCTCCAGGGAGGGGACGCCCGCCCAGTAGCCGGCGAGGAGCCCGGCTCTCTGCAGGGCCAGGGCGGCCTGGTGCGAGTGCTGCCTCCCGGGGTGCGTCACCAGAATGCCAGGCATGGTCATCGGGCTTGCGCCTGTCCGGCGGCCTTGCTGGAGATGAGCTCCGGGCGGGCCGGGGCGGCGGCCGCGCGGCTCTTGGCCAGCGCCGCCTCTCGGTCGAGTTGCTCCATGAGGCCCAGCAGCCCCGCGAAGAACCAGTAATAGACGCCGGTGACCACGTCGAACACCACGCCGCCGATGATCTGGGCCACCAGGAACAGGAAACAGGCCGTGGCCACTCCCCGGAAGTAGGGATGGCGCACCAGGCGGCTCCGGCGCAGGGCCGAGAGAGCCAGGACCAGGCGGATGATGAACATCAGGAGAAATCCCACGCTGCCGAGCTCCAGCATGATGCGGCCGGTCTCGCCTTCGACGACGATGCCGCGGGTCCAACTGTAGGGGACCAGTCCCTTCGTCACGGCCACGGCCGTCTGGTGCGTCGCTCCGATTCCGAAGCCGAAGAGACCCGCGTCGGAGAAGAGATCGAACGGCTGCTGGAAGGGGGCGGCGAGGCGGGTTGGGGCGTCCGAGGCCGTGGTCGCCCGGCCATAGAAGGCCGAGAGGGCGTCCTGGCCGGCGTAGCTCACCAGGCCGAGCACCAGGCTCAGGCCAAGGATGATGCGGCCGAAGATGGCGCCGCCTCCCTGCTCCCGGGCCACCACCAGCCACCAGTAGAGCGGCAGCAGGAAAGTCAGCATCAGCAGGGGGCCTCGCGAGCCGGTCATCAGGATCCCGAGGAGGTTCATGGCCAGGGCGAGGAACATCAGCAGATTCCCCCGGAAGCGCCAGCGGGCGGCACCCAGGAGACCCATGATCAGGATGGTCATGGCGAGCAGGTACGAGGTGTAGCCCGAGATGAACGAGAAGGTTCCGGTCACCCGCACGAAGCTCGACGAGCCGAAGGTGGTGGCGAAGAAGATCTCGCCCTCTCCAGGCCGTGCGTAGGTGTTGAGGATGCTCGTCGGCGAGCTGAAGAACTGGGCCACGGCGAGGAGACCGACCGGAATGGAGAGCAGGGCGTAGCGCCGCAGGAAGCGAGCCAGCTCGCCGGCCGAAGGAAAGGCGGCGGGCACCACCCATAGCAGCGGCACGTAGAAGAAGTAGGCTTTGAATCCGAGCACCCCCACCAGCAGGTTCGGCAGGAGCGGATTGAGCACTTCCAGAAGGCCGTAGAGGGCGGCGGCCGACAGGAGCGCGTCCAGGGCGGGAAGCCGGGGGAGGCGTGCGCGCAGCCGGTGCCGCTCGCGGAAGAAGCCGATGTAGGCGCCGAGGAGAAAGACGTCCTTGGCGAAATACACGAGGTCCTGTGCGCTGGGGAAGACCCACTTGCGGAGCGCCCCTTCCAGGATGATCAGGACCATGGCGAGCTGGACCGCCTGGCGCCACCGCGAGATCGACCAGACCACCGCGGCGCCGCCCGCCAGCACCAGCAGGAGCCGCACATTGATCATGAGAGGCCCCTCCGCCCGGCCAGCACCCCGGCCAGCACGCGCTCATAGGCGGCACCCACCGTCGCGCTGCGGTGGCGGGCCAGGTGCTCCGGCGCGTGCCGCAACAGCTCACGTCCGCCCGCGGGATCGGCGAGCAGGCCGGACAGGATGCCGGCGAGCGCCGCGGCGTCGCCGTTGGGGAAAGTCATGCCGCAGGGGCCGATGGCCTCGGCGAGGCCACCCCGGGCCGAGCCGACGACCACGCAGCCGCAGGCGATCCCCTCCAGAGCGACGATGCCGAACGGCTCGTCGTAGCGCGAGGGGACGACGAGGATACGGTGCTGGTGGAGGATCTTCACCAGCTCCTCTCCCGTGCGGGTGCCCAGGAAGTCGATGCGGTCCGCCATTCCCAGGCGGCGGGCCTGGGCATCGAGCAGCGGGCGCTCCGGGCCGTCGCCGACCACGGTCAGCCGGGGCGTGATCCCCTCGGCCGCCAGGAGGCCCAGGGCATCGAGGAGGACGTCCACCCCCTTGTCCGAGACCAGGCGGCCTACGAAGAGGAGGTCGACGGTGCGCACGATTCCCGGGAGGGGCCGGAAGAGGCTGTCCCGGTAGGGGTTGGGGATGACGATCGAGCGGACCGCCGGGCCATCCAGATCGTCGGCGACAGCCTGGCTCACCGCGATGGAGGCCGCGGCAAAGCGGAGGAGCCACCGTTTGAGGCGGTCCTGCCAGGCGATCCGCCCCTCGTTCCTGCAATACCAGCTGTGGTGCGACACCACCCAGGGGCGGCGCACCAGCAGCAGGGGCCAGAGGCCGCGCAGGCTGACATTGGCCTGGAAGAAGACGTCGCACCAGACCGCCCAGCGGAGGAGCTCGCGGGGAGAGGGACGGCGGACGACGCGGAAGGGAAAGTCGTCCGCTCCCTCGCCCGGCGTCCTCGTCACCAGCGTCAGATCGTGCCCGGCGAGCTGGATCTGGGCGGCGATGTTGGCCACGTTGAGCTCCAGGCCGCCGATCTTCGGCAGGAAGGCGGGAGAGTAGTGAAGGATCTTCATGCCAGCAGCAGACGTCCATAGATGTCCGCGGAGCGCTCCAGTGTGTGCGAGCGGTACCAGTCCCGGGCGCGGTCGGCCACCTCCTGCGGGTCGTGCCGGTCCGCCGCCGCGGGCTGCCAGAACGGCGGCGGGGGCTCCACCTGCCGCCGTGGCCGGGGCCAGGCGCTGGCCGGGAGCATACCGTGAGAGCAGTAGGCGGCGAAGATCGTCGATTTGGCGAGGAAAGACGCCGGATAGGAGACGAATCCGGCCGTGGCGGCGAGCAGCGCGCGGCTCACCTCGGCGGCCGGTAGAGGACCGAGGCGGCGCACCGGCCGGCCGGCGATCCGCTCCGGGGTCTCGGCGGCGGCTGGGCCGATGTCCCAGATCTCCCGGAGGCCGAGGGTCTCGCAGGTGCGCGCGATCGCTGCGCCGAGATACCGGTAGGCCCGGCCGCGCACCCCCGGGCCGCCGAACAGCACCAGCCGCGGAGCGCGCTCGCCGAGCGGCGGCACCTCCGCCGGCTCGCCGACGGTCGAAAAGACGGGAAGCACCGCGGTCTCCCGGCCGGGCGCGTGCCGCAGCAGGCGGCGCCGGTAGAGGGCCATGCTGGTCACCAGGCCGTCGCTGCGGCGGGCCAGGCGTCCGGCCAGGCTCCTCTGCCGGGGGGAGAGCCAGAACGAGCTGCGCCAGGGGAGCCCGGTCGCCCAGACTTCGTGGAACGCGGTCACCAGACGGCCGTTCCACCCCTCGAGACCCTCGACCAGCCAGCCAGGGCAGCCGCGCGGATGATAGCCGTAGCCCGCGTAGTGGAGGAGCGCCACGGCCGCAGTGCCCAGGGCATCGCGCAGGTCCTCCGGCGTGCGCGCCGGGAGAGCGGCCGCGGAGACGAAGGCGCTCTCGATTCCGCGGCGGTTCCGCAGCGCGTCCGCCAGCGCCAGGGCATAGCTGCCGACCCCTTCGGGAGGCGGCGGCAGGTGCGGGACGATCTGGACCACGGCCGTCACCGGCCTCCCCTCCAATCCTCGCCGTACGCCTCCAGGCAGCGGCTCACCACGTACTCCCAGGTGAAGCGCTCCTCGACCCGTTGCCGCGCGCCGGCCGCGAGAGCCCGCCAGAACGGCGGATCATCGCGCAGCCGCGCGAGCGCCCGGCCGATCGCCGCCGGGTCGTTCGGCGGCACCAGGAGGCCGCTCCGCTCCGGCTCGACGATCTCCGGCAGCGAGGCGGCGTCCGAGGCGACGACCGGGCAGCCGCGGGCCATCGCCTCCACCACGGCGAGGCCGAACAGCTCGTTGACCCCGGCCGAGCCCGCCGCGTCCACCGGCGTGGGATGGACCAGGGCCATGGCCTGGCCAAGCCGGGCGATCACCTCCGCGTCCGGGAGCGCGCCGTGGAAGCGGACGTCTTTTTCAGGGGTGCCGCGGGCCAGCTCGCGCAACCGCGCCGCGTAGGCCACGTCCGGCTCCGGGCCGATCACGTGGAGCGGCACCCCCGGCGGCAATCCCTCGATCAGGAAGTGGACCCCCTTGTGGGGGAGCACACGGCCGAGGAAGACCGCCGAGCCGTCGTGGGCGAGCTCCGCCCTCTTCGGATACCGCGCGAGGTCTACCCCTCCCCAGATCACCTGATGGCGGCGGTGGCGGCCGGGCAGCGACCGCGCCGCGTACTCGGAGACCGGCAGGTGCGCGGCGATCCAGCGCGACTGGTCGATCTGGTAGCCCGGTGTCCAGCCGCCGCCGCCCAGGTCCGAGACGAAAACCGGCCTTTTGCGCAGGCGCCCGCTGAGCGCTGCGAGGAAGGTGGGGAGCGTGAAGTACTGGTGGCAGTGGATCACGTCGGCTTCGCGCAGCTCGCGGAACAGCCCCCAGGAGAACGGCGTCATGCGGTCGCGCGTGCGGCTGCGCAGCACCACTCGCTCGAACCGGGGCTTTGGGCGCTCGCGGACCGCGCGGCGGCCGAAGCTGACCAGCTTGACCTCGACCCGTTCGGCCATGGCGCAGGCCAGCTCCTCGGCGAACCGCTCGCCGCCGCCGAGGACCGATTCGGGGGAGAAGTACGTCGGGGTCACGTGGCAGATGCGAAGCATGGCGCGCCCGCGGCTCACCCGCCGGAGGTCATCCTGCGGACCTTCGCGGCCACCCGGCGGGGCAGGGTCACGGCGGTCCGCACCGCCCGGTCGGCGTCCACGAGCCAACCCGGGTACGGTCTCCTCTCGCGGACGAACCGCTCGAGCTCCGCCTCGATGGTGTCGACGCCGTGCAGGACCGTCTCCGACCAGGAGAACGAGCCTTCCCAGAACAGCCATTGGACCTGCCGCTCCTCGGGAAGCCCGCGGAAGAAGCGCTCGGGGAAGGACAGCCGCCAGTGGCTGTGGATCTTGTGGTACTTCATGAGGAACCGCACCTGACCGTCCGCCACGTCGATCAGCCACCGGTGGTGGGACCAGCCAGCCTGCCCCGGCTCGATCCCGCGCGACGATTCGGCGAGACGCGAGGGGACCTCGATGTAGCCGGCCTTGGCGATGCGGACCATCTCGGAGCAGACCCACAGAGGATCCCGGATGTCTTCCAGAGTATGCGAGCAGATGACGAAGTCGAGCTCCTTCGCCGCGAAGGGAAAGGGCTCCCGATCACAGATGTCCCGGCAGATCCAGGTGTCGGGCCGGAAGTGCTCCCGCTCGCCGCCCTGCGGGGGGAGACCATAGTAGCCGCGCGTCTCGTAGGGTTCCTGGTCCATCACATAGTTGGCGCGGTTGAACGGACGGGCCCAGCCGCCGATGTCGAGCACGAGATCGGTGGGATGGAGGCGGCGGAGGATCAGCTCTTCATTGATTGGGAACATGGATTTTCAGGCCCAGTGGACCAAGGCGGGCCGGGTCAGGCCCAGGATCGCGATCACGGCCTGTGTGGCGAGAGCCATGGTGGCGCTCAGCAGATTGAATGTGAGCACGCCGGCGGTGGTGCCCAACGGTACGAGAGCCACCAGGACGCCCTGGACGATCACCAGCGAGGCGACCGCCAATCCCTGCCAGCGGTTCCACGAGCGTGCGAGATTCACGCTGACCGCATAGCTGTCGAGGAGCGTCACCCCGGCGCCGGCGACGACCAGGACGAGCTCGCGGTGGAGGCCGGAGTACCTCTCGCCCAAGACCCAGAGGAGCATCTCGGGGAAGAGCGCGGCCCCGGCGAAGAGTGCCAGAGCCACGCCGAGGAGCGCCCCCCCGAACTGGAGATAGCGGGTCCGCCAGAGGTGCTCGTCGGCGATCTGCGCCAGGCGCGGCAGGAACACCACGCCGACCAGGCTGGAGAAGATCCCTACGACCAGGCCGAGCCGGGAGAGCGCCCCCACCTCGGCGATGTTGCGGGTGGCGCCGAAGGTGGCCGCGAGCCAGACGGTGAGCGGGCCCTGCACCGAGAAGTACAGGGCGCTCGGCAAGGTCGGCACCAGGTAGCGGAGCACGCGCCGGCGGTAGGGGCGCAGGCCGAGGTCCGGCGCGGCGGGTGCTGCCTCCGGACGGGACAGCAGGGCGACTGTCGCAATCGCCGCGAGTCCGGCGAAGACCGCCGGCCCGGCAAAGAGCAGCGACGCCGTGATCAGTGCGACGACCGCCAGCAGGCGGACCGCGGCGCCGGCCAGCTCGGCCCGGTAGGAGGCCGGATAGCGGTCGGCCAGCCGCAGCGCGAGGACGCCCAGGGACGCGTGGATCTGGCACCAGACGGTCAGGACGATCCCTGCGGTGACCAGCGCGATCTCCGCCGCGCCGTACCCCTTGGCCGCCGCCGCCCGCGGGAAGGCGAGGAGCACAGCCACCGTCCCGGCCAGGAACGCGAGCCTCCGCAGCGACAGGACCCCGTTCAGGTATGGCGCGAAGTCGCCCCCCTCCTGGCGGGTCCGGTGGAAGAAGTGGACGAGCGAGGTCGAGCTTCCCAGATCCGAGAGGAAGGTGAAAAAGGTCGTCACCGAGAGCGCCAGAGTATAGAGGGCGAACTCGCGGACGGGCAGCGTCCGCACCAGCAGGAGGCCCGCGGCGATCCCGGCGAGCTGCACCAGCCCCTGGGTGGTGAAGAAGGCCGAGAGGATGCCGGCCCACCGCCGCAGGCGCAGCGCCGGGCGCTCCGCGGTCGGTCCGGCGATCAATTGGGCGTCGGCCATGCCCCCTCCAGGACCTTGAGCGCCAATCGCCGCGAGCGGTCGCCCGCGCGGAGGCGGGCCGTCTCCGGGTCCAGCCACTCCATCACCGGGATGTAGAAGCCCCTCTTCGGGCGGGCGAAGAGCTCCGCCGGCAGCTCGGGCGCGGCCTGGCGGACGAACGCGGCCTTGCCCTGGCTCCGCGCCGGCTCGAAGCCCGCCGCCGCCAGGTGCGCGCGCAGCCAGGCGTCGGCGAGCGGCACGCGCAGCTCGACCGACCAGGCCATCGAGGCCCAATCCGCGTCGCGCAGGAGCTGGTGGCGCATGTAGAGCGCCGTCTCCAGCCGGTGCACGTCGACCCACGGATCTCCCCCGGGCCGCAGCACGCCGGCCGCCAAGCCGACCGGATCGCAGCGCCGCAGCCCTTCCTCCGCGGTCTCGCGGCCGAGCAGGGCGGGCAGCTCCTCGGGCAGGAAGAGCCCGCGCCGCAGGAAGTAGGCGCCGGCCCGGGAGCGGCCGTAGCGGAGCAGCCCCGGCAGCTTCGGCCGGTCGGCGGCGAGCCGTGCCAGGGCCGGCCAGGCCGCCGCGAGGCCGGGGAGCCGGCCGGCCCGGCGCGAGGCGCGCTCCATCGCCGGAACGTCCCGGAACGACGGATAGCTGCCGAAGACCTCGTCGCCGCCGAGACCGGAAAGCACGACCTTGAGCCCCGCCTCGTGGGCCGCCCGGCTCACCACGAAGGTGTTGAAGCCGTCGATGCTCGGCTGGTCCATGGCGGCGAGGGCCGCGGGCCAGAGGCCGGCGAAGTCGGCGCGCCCCACGCGGCGCTCCACGTGGCGGGTGCCGAGCGCTCCCGCCACCTGGGCGGCGAGCGGCCCCTCGTCCCGCGGCGTGCCGGCGAGCACGTCGAACGTGAGGGTGAAGGTGACGGGAGGCTCCGGGAGCCGCCGCCGCGCCAGGGCGGCGATCAGCCCCGAGTCGAGCCCCGCCGAGAGGAAGACGGCCACCGGCACGTCCGAGACCAGGTGGGCCGCGACTGAGTCCTCGACCGCGGCGGCCGGATCGAGCGGCGCGCCGGCCGGGACCCCGTCCGGGCGGTAAAAGCTCTTCGGCTCGCCGGTCCGCCCGTCCTCGATCTCCAGAGAGCACCCCGCCGGCAGTGCGCGCACGGAGCTGCGGATGGTGAGTGGATCGGGTACGGCGCCCCAGAGGAGGAAGCCGGCGAGCCCGGCGGGATCGACCGCACGGGAGACGGCGCCGCCGGCTTCGAGGGCCTTCACCTGCGAGGCGAAACGGAGGCATCCGCCCTCATCCGAGTAATAGAGCGGCTTGATTCCCAGGGGATCGCGGGCGAGAAGCAGGCGCTTCCCGGCGTCGTCCCAGAGCGCCAGGCCGAACATGCCGCGCAGCCGGGAGAGCGCCGCGGCCCCGTGGCGGGCCAGGAGAGTGAGGACCACCTCGGTGTCGCTCTGCGAGCGGAACGTGGCCCCCCGCTCCTCCAGCTCCCGGCGCAGCGCGCGGAAGTTGTAGATCTCGCCGTTCATCACCAGGTGCCAGCGTCCGTCCGGCGTGGACATCGGCTGCGCTCCCGCGGGAGAGAGGTCGAGGATCGCGAGGCGCCGGCTGGCCAGGGCGGCGCGGCCGTCGGGCGCGGTCCACGCTCCGGCCCCGTCAGGACCGCGGAGAGCCATGGCATCGCGCGTGCGCAGCAGCTCCTCCGGATCGATCGGAGGAGCGTCCGGCCGCAGGCGGACGATGCCGTTGATCCCGCACATCAGCCCCTCACCCCCTGGGACAAAAGCAGCTCGTCCAACAGCGGTCGAAGGCCGGCTTGGAAACGATCGAGGGAAAAGTGCTCGCGCCAGCGGCGGCGGCCGGCGTCTCCCAGGCGGCGGGCGAGGTCGGGGCTGGCGAGGAGGCGTCTCAGGACGGCCACCAGCTCGGCCGGGTCGTCGCGGTCCACGAGAAAGCCGGTTTCGCCGTGGGCCACCACCTCGTCGGCGGCGCTGCCGCGGGCGGCGACGCAGGGCTTGCCGGCGCGCATGGCTTCCAGATAGACGAGGCCGAAGCCCTCGCCGAGGCTGGGCATCGCGAAGGCGGCAGAGCGGCGGTAGAGCTCGGCGAGCGTGGCCTCGCTGAGGAAGCCGGTGAAGATGGCTCGGCCTCGCAGCCCGAGCTCGGCCGCGCGGGCCTCCAGCCGCGGCCGGTCGTCGCCGTCGCCGGCCACCACCAGGCGTGCGCCAGGCAGCCGCGGCAGCGCCTCCAGGATCTGGTCGTGCCCCTTGTAGCGCTCGCCCGAGGCCATCCGCCCCACGATCAGCAGGAAGCCGGTGCCGAGATGAGAGACCAGGTCGAGGTCGACCGCGCCCTCGGGCGAGCGTTCCTCCAGAGCGAGCGGAAGGACGCGCACACCGTCGAGATCCGGGCAGAACGGACGGGCGCGCTCCGCCGTGTAGCGCGAGAAGACGAGCCGGACCGCCGAGCGGCCGAGGGCGCGCCGCCTCTCCCAGCCAAGCGGTTGCCAGACCTCGATGCCGTGGAGCGCTACCAGGTAGGGCGCGCGGAGCGGGCCGGGGAGCCAGGCCTGGACGCGGGCGGGCCCGAGCAGATCGAACACCAGGGCAGGGCGGCTGCGCCCGAGCTGGCGGCGCCAGGCGGCGAGCGCGAGCCCCCGCTGGTCCGTGCCGAAATAGCGCGCCGGCCCGGGCGCGCCGGAGCGGCCGAGGGCCAGGATCTCGCAGCGGCTTCCCGCTTCGGCAGCCAGCTCGACGCAGGCGCGGGCGAGCAGCCGGCCGGCCAGCGCGCGGCCGCCGCCGTCGAGGTCCAACCCCGCCGAGATGAACACGAGATCGCGGCGCGGACGGGGATCTGGGTGCTTCGGAACAGACACGTGCAGCTGAGGCTCGACTCGGGAATGGCGACCGATGACCAGCAAGGACTTGGCACATTGTTGCAGAAGGGAAGGACCAGGGCAAGAAGGCGGGCTCGACCGGCCCGTGCCCGCGGCTCGGTCTGATCCGGCCCGTGGGCCGCGCGACCTGGCCCGAGGGCGGATTGGATCGGCCCTCGGGCCGATTTCTTGGGCCCGTGGGCGCCCTGGCCTGGCCCATGGGCGGATCCGCCGGGCCCGCGGGCGGATTTGCCTGGCCCGTGGGCGGCCCGCCGCGGCCCGTGGGCGGTTTTGCCGGGCCCGCGGGCGGGTCTGCGCGGCCCATGGGCGGATTTGATTGGCCCTCGGGCGGATCTGGTGCGCCCGTGGGCCGCTCGGCTCGGCCCGTGGGCGCATTCGATCCGCCCTCGGGCCGGCTGGCACTGCGCTGGGGCGGCCTGCGGGGTCTCCACGGCCGTTCGGCGCGGGGAGCGGCCCGCTCCTCGTCAATGGCCGGACAGACTCTGCGGCCCCCGGGCCAGGTCCGCGATCGTCCGGGCCAGCCGCTCCAGCCCCGAGCGGCGTGGGCTTGCGCCCGGTCGCCGGATTCGGGTATAACTCTCCCACCCTTGCCGCTTCGGGCTCCGCCCGCCGGGAACCTCTGTCTGCCCGCCATCCCGCTCCCTTTTCCAAGGAGCGCCGATGAAGCCCACAGCACAGCTGAAGTCAGAATCCCTGTCCGTTTTCGATCCCACCCGCCGCGAGAGGGGCTGGGAAGCCATCGTCCGCGAGCACGAGGGAGTGATGCGCGCGCGCATCTGGAACCTTCTGGATCGCCTCGGATCTCAGCCCGGGCGGGAGAAAGTCGAGGAGCTGATCCAGGAGGTCTACTGCCGGCTGTTCGATCATGCACTGCGGCGGTGGCGGGGGACGACGCTCCGCGAGCTGCTCGCCTACATCGGGGTGATCGCCGAGCGGACCGTGCTCGACGATCACCGCGGAGCGCAGGCCAGCAAGCGCAACAGCATCCGGGAGGTCTATGTGGGCCGCCGCCGGATCGAGCAGATCGCCGATCCGCGCGATCCCGAGCAGGACCTGCTGCTCGCGGAGACGCAGGACGTCCTGCTGCGGCGCTGCCGCGAGCTGCCGGCGCGGCGCGGCCGGGAGCGCAACGCCTGGGTGGCGCGCCTGGCCTTTCTGGAAGGGTGGACGCACGAGGAGATTTCCAGCGCGGCCGGCGGGCGGCTCAGCCCGTCGAACGTGGCCTGCCTGATCCACCGCCTCCGCCGGCGCCTGGCCCGGCAGGGCTTCGGACCGTCGCGGCCGGACCGCGGCTCGCGCCGCCGGGGGAGCCGGCGCCGCAGGGTATGATCGGCCGCATGATCCGGATCTTCACCGACCCGCGTTGTCTCGAGCACGCCTCGCCCCGCGGCTATCCCGAGCAGCCCGCACGGCTCGCGGGGATCGTGGAGCACCTGCGGTCGCGCGGCTGGCCCTTCGCCGAGCCCGGAAAGGCAGACCGCGGCTCCTCCCGTGAGGCCGTCCTGGCGCTCCACGAGGAGCGCTACGTCGAGCGGTTCGAGCGCGCCGTCGCGCGGGGCGACTCGCTGCTCGACTCCGCGGACAACCCGCTCTCGCCCGGCACCTGGGAAGCCTCCTGGGCCGCGGTCGAGACGGCGCTCGCCGCGGCCGACGCGGTGGCTTACGGCGGCACCGCCTTCGCCGCGGTCCGGCCGCCGGGCCACCACGCCGAGCGCTCGCTGGCCATGGGCTACTGCTTCTTCAACAACGTGGCGGTGGCCGCCGAGCACCTGCGCCGCCGGCACGGCGCCGCGCGCGTGGCCATCTTCGACTTCGACGTCCATCACGGGAATGGCACGCAGCACCTCTTCGCGGAGAGGCCGGACGTCTTCTACGCCAGCACCCATCAGTACCCCTTCTACCCCGGGACCGGCGCCGCGGACGAGCGGGGGATCGGCGCCGGAGAAGGCGCCACCCTCAACGTGCCGCTGCCCGCGGGCACGGGCGACGAGCGCTATGCCGAGGTGCTCGAAGAGGCCATCCTGCCGGCCCTGCGGCGGTTCGCCCCCGACGTGCTGCTCCTCTCGGCGGGATTCGACGCCTGGCAGAACGATCCCCTCGGCGGCATGCGGGTCACCGAGGAGGGCTTCCGGAGCTGGGGAGAGCGTCTGCGCGAGCTCGCCGAGAAGATCTGCTGCGGGCGCGTGCTGGCCCTCCTCGAAGGCGGCTACGACCTGCGGAGCCTCCCGCGGCTGGTGGAAGCGCACCTGGAAGGGCTGGCGGGCGGCCAACCAAATTCATCGTCAGCTATAGATTGACAGTCGGCTATACTCGCTTATACAATCCGCAAAGCTCACGTATCACTTGAGATCTGCCCAGAGAACACCGCATCTCACGGCTGATTCCGAAATCGAGGCCGCCGGCTTGCGGGCAGTGGAGGTAGGAGCCATGAAGCGCAACGTCATCCTGGTGCTTGCAGTAGCTCTGTCGATCTCGGCTCCCGCCTGGGCAGCCAAGCCGTTCGGCCAGTTCGGCGGGAAGGTGGGCGGAGGCAATGCCGGTGCCGGCATGCTGCCCCTGTTCGGCTGGGCCCTGGACGACAACGGCGTCGAAGGGATCGACATCCTGGTCGACGGCCTGGTGGACGGCCGCGCCAATTACGGCCGGTCGCGTCCGAAGGTGACCGAGCAGTTCCCCGGCTATCCCGACTCGGCTCTTCCCGGCTGGGTCTACCAGCTCGACACCACGCATTACCTGAACGGCGTCCACACGATCACCGCGCGGATCAAGAGCAAGGCGGGCGAGGTGGTGAGCCTGCGCTCGCAGAAGTTCCAGTTCGGGAACGTGACGCACGCTCTCGATCCGTTCGGCGAGGTCGAGTTCCCGAAGCATCAGGCGGAGCTGCGCGGCCGCTGCGACCTGGCCGACCCGAACCGCCGGTGGAGCGTCGTGAGCGGCTACGCGCTGGACAACGGCGTGCAGGAGCAAGACACCGGCGTCGGCTACGTCGAGCTTCTCCTCGACGGCTCGCTCTTCGCGAACAGCAACCGGGACTGCTTCCGCCTCACGGACCTCGGCCTGGTCAACTGCTACGGGCTCCGCCGCCAGGATCTGGTGCCGATCTTCCCTCACATCGAGGACGCGCCGCACAGCGGGTTCCGCTTCGCGCTCGACATCGGGTTCCTGGTCACCGCCTTCGGCTACTCGGAAGGGAGCCACAAGCTGACCATCCGCGCGGGCGACACCTTTGAGCAGATCTCCACGGTCGACGAGGTCACCGTCACCTTCGCGTGCGACGACTTCAGCAACGACGAGGAGGCGCTCGGCGACATCGATTGGCCGGTCGACGGGAATCTGTACAGCGGCATCATGCAGGTGCGCGGCTGGGCTCTCGACTGGCAGGGCGTGCAGCGGGTCGAGGTCCTCGTCGATGGGATCAGCGTCGGTCTGGCCAACTACGGCCTGCCGCGCCCGCTGATCACGCCGGTCTATCCGGGCTATCCGGACCGCGCGCTCCCGGGCTGGGAGCTGTTCTTCGACACCACGGACTTCTCGAACGGCGAGCACTTCCTGGAGGTCGTGGTCACCGACGACCTCGGCGCCGACACCTACATCGGCCGGCGCCGCTTCGTGATCGCCAACCCGCATCCGTAGGCCGAGCCGCCTCGGTTGCGAGCGCCCCACGGTCCGAGTGGGGCGCTTTTCATTTTCGGGTGTACCATTCGCCGCATGTCGGGGGTCGACCCTCTCGTCTTTTTTGGAACTCCGGAATTTGCGGTTCCCACGCTCGCGGCCCTGGTCGCCGCGGGGCATGTCCCTGCGCGGGTGGTGACGCAGCCGGCCAAGCCGGTGGGGCGCGGCCGCAAGGAACAGGACCCGCCGGTGGCGCGCTGGGCGCGGGAGCGCGGTCTTCCGGTGCTGCAACCGGAGCGCGTGCGCGATCCCACGTTCCTCGCCGAGATGCGCGAGGTCGCCCCGGCGGTGGCGGTGGTGGTGGCCTTCGGACAGATCTTCCCCCGCGACCTTCTGAGCCTGCCGCGCCACGGCTGTATCAACCTGCACGCTTCCCTTCTGCCGCGCTGGCGCGGCGCCGCGCCGATCCAGGCCACGCTGGCAGCCGGCGAGACGCGCACCGGGGTGACCACCCTGCAGATGGAGGCGGGTCTCGACACCGGGCCGATCCTGCTCCAGGAAGAAGTCGAGATCGGACCGGCGGAGACCGCGGGCGAGCTGTGGAGCCGCCTCGCCGGCCTCGGAGCGTCTCTCATGGTGCGCACGCTCGAGGGCCTCGCCGCGGGAACGCTCGCGGCACAGCCGCAGGACGACGCCCTCGCCACCTCTGCGCCGCGCCTCACCCGCGAGAGCGGCCGGGTGGATTGGAGGCGTCCGGCGCGCGAGATCGGCCATCTGCTGCGCGCCTACACGCCGTGGCCCGGCGTGACCGCCGAGCTGCGCGGCGAGCCGGTGAAGCTCGTCTCGGTCGAGGCTCTGGCGGAGGCGACGGATGAGAGGCCCGGGACGTTCCTCGGGCTGCGCGACGGCGCTCTCGCGGTGGCCGGCGGCGGTGGCACGGTGCTCGCGGTCCGCGAATTGCAGCGGCCCGGGCGCAAGGCGTTGCGGGCGGCCGATTTTGCGAACGGCGAGCGCCTGCGGCGCGGCGAGCTCTTCTCCTGACCGTCCTCCGGATGTCCAAACGCAAAGCTCCCGTTCCGAACCAGGCCGGCCCCGCGCGCCGGCTGACGCCGCGGCGCACGCCGCAGGACAACGTGCGCGCCGCGGCCGGCTGGGTGCTGGAGCGCACTCTCAAGTCGCTCTCCCCGGTCGAATCCTTCCTGGACAGCGCCAAGGCGCGGTTCGACGAGCGCGACCAGGGGCTCCTGCACGAGCTGGTGATGGGGAGCCTGCGCTGGCTGCGGCGGCTGGACCACGTGATCGCGCACGCCAGCAGCCGGCGCTTCGACCAGATCGAGGAGACGCTCCATGCGCCGCTGCGCATCGCGACCTATCAGCTCCTGTTCCTCGACCGCGTGCCGGCCCACGCGGCAGTCCATGAGGCGGTGGAGCAGGCGCACCAGCTCACGCACCGCGGCGGCGCGAGCTTCGTCAACGGCGTCCTGCGCGCCATCGCGCGCGCGCCGCGGCTGGAGGACTGGCCGGTCGAGGAGCCCGATCCGCTGCGGCGCCTGGCGATCGAGATGAGCCATCCGGACTTCCTCGTGGCCCGCTGGGTCCAGCGGTTCGGCGACGGGGCGGCGCGCGAGCTGCTGTCCGCGAACAACCAGCCGAAGCCGATGCAGCTCCTCGCCTTCCGCGACCGCGGCGGGCGCGAGCTGCTCGCCGAGCAGCTCATCGACGAAGGGATCGAGGTGGAGCCGGCGGGCTTCTCCACGCTGGGGCTCACCGTGCGCCGCGGCAATCCCCTGGCCACCGTGGCGTTCGCGCGCGGCGACTTCTACGTCCAGGACGAGGCGAGCCAGGCCGCGGCCGTGATCCCCTTCCCCCGGCCCGGCGAGACCGTGCTGGACGCCGCCGCGGCGCCCGGCGGCAAGAGCTTCTCGTTGATCGCCCATGAGCCGCGCGTGCGGGTGACGGCCGCGGACGTCTCCGCGGTCCGCATCGGAGTCCTGCGCGAGAATCTGCGCCGCTTGCGCCGGAGCCTGCCGGCGTTCGTCGGCGATGCCGGCCTGCCCCCGCTCACCCGCGCGTTCGACCGGGTGATCCTCGATCTGCCGTGCACCGGCACCGGCACGCTGCGCCGCCATCCGGAGCTCAAATGGCGCATCAGCGAAGGGGAGATCGGGCGCCTGTCGCGCCAGGCGCTGCGGATCCTCGGCGGCGCGGCGCCGCTGGTGGCCCCGGGCGGGGTTCTGGTCGCGATCACGTGTTCGCTGGAACGCGAGGAAAACGAGGACGTCGTGTCGCGCTTTCTCGCCACCCATCCCGAGTTCTCGTGGGTGCGCCTCGAAGACGTCCTGGAAACGCCGCTGGCGAGTGGAATTTCCGGTCCCGGAACGTGGCGCGTGCCGACCGGCGGCGACCATGACGGCTTTTCTCTGAGCCTGCTCGCGAAGGCCCGGATTTAAAGGACTCTCGCGCCCTCCAACCCATTGACAGGCCACCGGCGTTGCCATATCGTTTCCGACGGTCACTTTCACACAATAAAACGAACTCATGGAGGGCGAGAGATGGCTGGCAAGGCTGACTTGGTGAATAGTATCGCGGACTCTGTGGAGGGGATCACCCGGCGGCAGGCGGCGGCGGCGTTCGAAGCGGTGTTCGGCGCGATCACCGATGCGCTCAAGGCGGGTGAGAGCGCCAAGGTGCCCGGTTTCGGCAGCTTCGCGGTGGCGCAGCGCGAAGCCCGCAAGGGCCGCAACCCCGCGACCGGTGCCTCGATCACGATCAAGGCGAGCAAGAGCATCCGGTTCAAGGTCGGCAAGGAGCTGAAAGAGGCTGTGAACGTCAAGAAGAGAGGCGCCAAGAAGTAACCGCCCGGCCCACCTCCGGTCCCGCTGGAACCCCGGTCCAATTTGATTGTGAAGCCCTGTGGCGCCCCCGCCGCCGCAGGGCTTTCGTGCTTCACCGGATCTGCCGGTACAGCCGCGCCAGGCGGTGCGGCGAGACGCCGCAGAAGAAGAGAAGCCAGATCAGCCAGTTCGTCGCGACGGTGCGGGCCACCCCTTGCTGCACGAAACGCCGGGCCGCGGTGGTCACCGGCGACGCGATGAGCGCGGTGCGCCCTTGGCGGCGCAGGCGCAGCGCGAAGTCGAGGTCTTCGAGGATCGGCCAGTCGCGATAACCGCCCAGGGCACGGAAGGCCTCGCGCGTCACGAAGTGCGCCTGATCGCCCAACGGGCAGCGGATCAGACGGGTCCGCGCGTTGATCAGCCGCTCCCCGAGACGCAGCCGCGCGCCGCCCGTATCGAAGCGCAGGAGGAACCCGCCTCCCACCGCGCCGCCGGCCACGGCCTCGCGGATGCGCTCGACGCCGTCCGGCGGCAGCCGCGTGTCGGCGTGCAGGAAGAGGAGGAGGGGCGCGTCCGTGGCCTCGGCTCCGCGCGTGAGCTGGCCGCCCCGCCCCGGCGGGCCGGTGACGATGCGGGCTCCGAGCTCGCGGGCCACGGCGATCGTGCCGTCCGTGCTGCCGCCGTCCGACACCACGACCTCGTCGGCGGCCGCCAGCGCCGCGGGCAGATCGCGGCGCAGCGCCGCCTCTTCGTTCAGGGTGGGGATCACGATGGCCAGGCGCATGGGGAGTGCTAGCATAGCGGGCTCCGGAGACTTGGAGAACGCCACCCCCATGAGCTCACAAGGTTCTTTCAGCCACCTCGATCCCCAGGGCAGCGCCCACATGGTGGACGTGTCGGACAAGCCGGTCACGCGCCGCGTCGCCGAGGCCTCCTGCCGCGTTCTGCTCTCCGCCCAGACGCTCATCCGGCTGGCCAACCTCCCCAAAGGGGACGCCTTCGCCGTCGCCCGGCTCGCCGGCATCCAGGGCGCGAAGCGGACGTCCGATCTGATTCCTCTGGCGCATCCGCTGCCGCTCGATCAGGTGGAGGTGGATCTGTACCCGATCCCCGAAGGGATCGAGATCCGCAGCCGCGTCGTGGCGACCGCGCGCACCGGCGCCGAGATGGAAGCGCTGACCGCCTGCTCGACCGCGGCGCTCGCCCTCTATGACATGGTCAAGGCCGTGGAGAAGGGGGTGACCATCACCGATCTCCGTCTCGAGACGAAGAGCGGCGGCCAGAGCGGGGGGTACCGCAGAGCATGACCCTCACCGGACTCGACCGCCTTCTCGCCGATCCCGCGCGCCTGCGCGGCCGGCGCTATGGCCTGCTGGCGCACGGCGCCTCGCTGACCCGCGACGCGCGGCCCATCCACCGGGCGCTCGCGGCGAGCCCGGCCGGACCGCCGGCCGCGCTGTTCGGGCCGGAGCACGGCTTCTACGGCGTCGAGCAGGACATGGTCGGCGCCGACGGAGGGGTCGATCCGTGGACCGGAGCGCCCCTCGTCTCGCTCTACGGCGACAGCGAGGAGACGCTCCGGCCCTGCCCGTGCGCCTTCTCCGCTCTCGACCTTCTGGTCATCGACTTGCAGGACGTGGGCTCGCGCTACTACACCTATGCCGCGACGGCGGTGTGGGCGGCCGAGGCGGCGCTCGCCGCCGGCTGTGAGGTCTGGGTGCTCGACCGGCCGAACCCGATCGGCGGCGACGAGGTCGAGGGCAACCTCCCGCAGCCCGGATACGAATCGTTCGTCAGCGCCTTCGATCTGCCGGTCCGCCACGGGCTGACCCTGGGCGAGCTGATCCGGCTCGAAGCGCGGCGCCGCGGCTGGGGGGCCGGCTGGGCGATCTGGAAGATGGAAGGATGGACGCGCTCCATGCCCTGGGAAGCGACCGGCCTCCCCTGGGTCGCCCCGTCGCCCAACATGCCGACGCTCCTGACGGCTCTCGTGTATCCCGGCGGCTGCCTGGTGGAGGCGACGGGACTGTCCGAGGGACGGGGCACGACGCGCCCCTTCCAGCTCACGGGCGCGCCGGGGCTCGATCCGGTCGCTCTCGCCGACGAGCTCACCCGCCGTGCCCTGCCGGGCGCCGCCTGGATCCCCACCTATTTCCGGCCGCAGTTTCAGAAGCACCGGGGCGAGCACTGCGGCGGCGTCGAGCTGGTGGTGACCGACGCGCAGGCGTTCCGCCCCTACCGCACCGGCGTCGAGCTCCTCGACGCGGTGTGCCGCCTCGCGCCCGAGGTCTTCACCTGGCGGGACGCGCCCTATGAGTTCGTGATCGACCGTCCCGCGATCGATCTCCTGGCCGGCGGACCGGACGCCCGCCGCGCGCTCGAAAGCGGCGAGGGATTGGCCGCCTGGATCGCCTCCTGGGCGGCCGACGAAGCGCGCTTCCGCGAGGAGCGGCGCGACGTCCTCCTCTATCCCGAGACGGCTGGGGCGGCGCGGTGACCCCGCCGCATCTGCTGCGCGTCACCGAGGGGCCGGAACGCTTCGCCCCGCTCGTCGCCGCCGTCCAGGCCCTGGACCTGCGCGTCGGCTGGCTGGACCTGGCCCCACCGCCCCCCGTTCCGGGAGATCTCGAAACGGCCGCCGGTCTCGGAGCGTTGCGCGCCGTCGCCGTGGGAGGGGGACGCGCCGTGGTGGTCAAGCCGCTCCGCGGGGAGCCCGTCCTGGGCGATCTGCTGCGCGAGCACTTCCGCGGCTGCGTCCTGGTTCTGGTCCGCGGCGGGATTGCCGCTCCGCTGCTGCAGGCGGACGGCGAGCGTTGGAGCGTGGCTGTGACCGGCGAAGCCGCGCGCGCCTTCACGAGCG
>Ga0126309_10000005_pt1 | contig 68307 bp, 69 predicted proteins | sample Plot56_FD_92541 | JGI IMG/M metagenome (GOLD analysis project Ga0126309, IMG submission 92541) | Serpentine soil microbial communities from UC McLaughlin Reserve, CA, USA - Plot56 | ecosystem: Environmental > Terrestrial > Soil > Grasslands | place: USA: UC McLaughlin Reserve, Lake County...
CTGACGAACGGAGACTGGTTCGTCCGCGGGCACGTCGCGCTGGGCGACCTCACCGACGCCGGAATCGAGCTGCCGGTCGACACGGACGCCTACAACTCGGTCGGCGGATTCGTCTTCGGCGAGCTGGGCCGCCTGCCGAAGCGAGGCGACAAGGTGCGCGTCGACAGTTACGAGATCAGGGTCGAGAGCGTCCGCGAGAACCGCATCGAGGCGGTCCGGATCACCCACGTCTCCGAGCGCGAAGCGGCCTGATTTCCGTCCGCGGCCGGGGATAGCTTGCCGCGGCAACCCGCACCACGCCGACGCTGGAGGTTCTGTCATGTGGGTTGTCCGACTGAGCGACAAGCAGCTCGAGGTCCTGCGGGCATTGCTTCGCTCCGAAGAGCACCTCGGCCCGGCGCTCCAGGGCGCCCTCGAGGCGCTGGACCTGGCCCGGTTCGACGACCTGCCGGAGGCCGGGCTCCCCTGGGAAGAGGTCCAGGAGGCGGCGCAGCGCCAGGGGATCTCCGAGGCCGACGTGATCTGGGATCTCTCGGGGAAGCGGGGCCGCCCGGTCGGCTGAGCGCCGGCTCCGGCTAGATCTCCAGCCGCGTGTCCTCGAGGTCGAGCTCGCGCTCGAGCCGCTGCATCACCTCGTTCGAGATCTCGCCCTCGTTGCGCAGCCGCACCAGCGCGTCGCGCTGGGCGTCGATCACCTCCCGCAGCAGCCGCTGATAGGCACGGCTGCGATCCTCGATCCGCTGGTCGCCGTCACCGTCGCGCTGCGCGGAGAAGCGGGTCTGGCGGTAGCGGAGAAGACCGCGCATCCGGTCGACGGTGTCGTCGCGGGTCCAGTCCTCGCCGGCGAGCTCGTCGAGCCGCTCCAGTCCGGCCTCGGCGGCGTGGATCCTGCCGTGCAGCTCCTCGTGGATCTCGCTGTCGTCACCGACTATGCCGAGCCTGCGGATCAGCATGGGCAGGGTCAGGCCCTGCAGCAGCAGCGTCGCGAGGATCACGCAGAAGGCGAGGAAGATGATCAGGTCGCGGTGCGGGAACGGGTCGCCGGCGTCGGTCTGCAGGGGGAGGGCGAGGGCGGCTGCCAGAGTCACCGCGCCGCGCATGCCGGCCCACCCGCCGATCAGCCTGACGCGCCAGTCGGATCGGCGCTCGATCTGCGAGGACCGCCGGTCGAGGACACGGATCAGGAAGACGATCGTCTGGCCCCAGGCCAGGCGGGTGAGGATCACGGTGGCGCTGACCGCGGCGCCGTACCCGACCAGCTCGGCGGTCGAGTACTCGCCGATGCCATCGAGCACGACCGGAAGCTGGAGGCCGACCAGGATGAACAGGGTCGCGTTGAGCAGGAACTGGAGCTGGGCCCAGACCGGCCGTCCCTGCATCCGCATCTCGGCGCTCGAGACCTCGGGCGCCCGCCAGCCGAGGTAGATGCCGGCCGTCACCGCGGCGAGCACGCCGGAGAGCCCGAGCTCCTCGGCGGGCAGGTACGCCGCGTAGGCGGTCGCCAGCGAGATCGTGATCTCGACGGGAGGGTCCTCGATCCGCTTGCGCATCTCGGCGATCGGCCCGCCGACGAGGAGGCCGATCGCGATGCCTCCGGCGGCGCTGCCGACCAGCTCCAGGCTCGCGTCGACAAGGGAGAAGCTGCCGGCGACCACGGCGGCGACGGCGGCGCGGTAGAGGACGAGCGCGGTTCCGTCGTTGATCAGGCTCTCGCCCTCGATGATGTTGGCGATCCGTCGCGGCGCGCCCTGCCGGCGGACGATCGTGGTGGCCGCGATCGGGTCGGTGGGGGAGACGATCGCGCCGAGCGCAAACGCGGCTCCCCACGTGAGCCCGTCGATCAGGGCGTGGGCGATGAGGGCGACCGTGACCGTCGTCGCCAGCACGAGTCCGACCGCGAGAAGGGAGATCGGGCGCAGGTCGGCCCGCAGGTCCCTCAGCGAGGCGAAGAAGGCGGCCGCGTAGAGCAGTGGCGGCAGGAAGAGGACGAGGACGAGGTCGGGGTCGAGCTCGACCTCGGGGATTCCCGGCACCAGACCGATCGCGAGGCCCCCCACGACCAGCAGGATCGGGTACGGCACGTCGATCAGCCGGGCGAGCGTGCTCAGCGCCGCGATCGCGATCAGCAGCGCGAGGAAGAGCTCGGCCGAGATGCCCATGACGGAATGATCGCGCCCGGAGAGCGCCGGCGCCCGCCGCCCGGCCGCGACCTTCGGGGCTCAGTCGTACTCGTAGAACCCGCCGCCGGACTTGCGGCCGAGCCTGCCCTCGCCGACCATCTCGACCAGGAGGCCGGGCGGGCGGTGCGCGGGCTCGGAGGAGTCGGCGTGGAGGGCGTCGCCGATCGCCTCGGCGACGTCGAGCCCAACGAAGTCGAGCAGTGCCAGCGGGCCCATCGGATGGCCCGCGCCGAGCGTCATGCAGGAGTCCACCTCGCCCGGGCTCATCCCCGTCCGCTCGAGCATCCGCACAGCGTCGAACAGGTAGGGGAAGAGGAGCCGGTTGACGACGAAGCCGGCCTGGTCGGGGACCTCGACCGCGGTCTTGCCGAGGCCTGCGCACCAGGCGAGGGCGCGGCCGCGGACGCCGTCGGTCAGGCCGTCGGGGAAGCAGACCTCGACCAGCTTCATCCGCGGCACCGGGTTGAAGACGTGGAGGCCGAAGAGGCGGTCGCCGTGGCCGCTGCGCTCGCCCAGCTCGCCGACGGACAGGGAGGAGGTGGTGGTCGCGAGGTCGGCGCCCGGCGCGGCCTCGCCGAGTCCGCCGAGTAGGTCGGCCTTGACATCGGCGTCCTCGATCACCGACTCGACGATGAGGTCGCAGTCGGCCAGATCGGCCGGCGCGGTCGTCACCCGCAGCCGTTCGGCGTCGGCGCCGTCGATCTTGGCGCACGCCGCGACCGCCTGCTCCTCGGCGCGCCAAGCAGAGGCGTCGCTGCGGGCGAGGAGGATCGTCGGACCCGAGGCCGTCGAGGCGGCGGCGAGGTCGCAGGCGATCGTCCCGCTGCCCGCGACCGCCGGGTGCTCGTAGCCGCCCTTGCCGGCTCTTTCAGCACTCACCGCGCGATTGCTATCACGCGCCGTAAGAGGGGGCGACGCGGCCGGTTCGGCCTGGCTGACTGACCAGTCAATCGAGTACCCTTGCGCGTAGGCGCAGCACCGGTTCAGCGACCCGAAACGGAAGGCTTTCCCGATGGAGAACGGCAAGTTCGGCGGCCGCGAGGTCGTCATCGTCGAGGCGGTACGGACCCCGATCGGCCGGGGGCACGAGGAGAAGGGCTACTACAAGGAGGTCCATCCCTCGAACCTCCTCGCCAAGACCTACACCGAGGTGCTCGACCGGGCGGGCATCGACGCGTCCGAGGTCGAGGACGTCGTGACCGGCTGCGTCCAGCAGTTCGGCGAGCAGGGCATGAACATCGGCCGGAACGCCTGGCTCGAGGCCGGGCTACCGATCGAGACGCCGGCGACGACGATCGACCGCCAGTGCGGCTCCGCCCAGCAGGCCGTCAACTTCGCAGCGGCCCTGGTCGCCTCGGGGGTCCACGACGTCGCGATCGGCTCCGGCGTCGAGCACATGGGCCACATCTCCTTCGCCGACGGCATGCAGGTCATGCAGGAGCACGGCGCCGCGTTCTCGAGCGAGCTGCTCGAGCGCTACAACCTCGTCCCGCAGGGCATCTCGGCCGAGATGATCGCCGACAAGTGGGAGATCCCCCGGTCCGAGCTCGACGAGCTCGGCCTGCGGTCCCACCAACTCGCCGCGAAGGCGACGGAGGAGGGGCGCTTCGAGCGCGAGATCGTGCCGTTCCAGGTCAACGGCGACACCTACGCGAGCGATCAGGGCATCCGGCCCGACACGACCCTGGAGAAGCTCTCCGGGCTCAAGCCCGCCTTCAAGGAGGACGGGACGATCACGGCCGGAAACTCCTCGCAGATCTCCGACGGCGCCGCCGCGGTGCTGCTGATGAGCAGCGAGAAGGCCCAGTCCCTCGGCCTCGAGGCCCGGGCGAAGGTCGTCGACCAGACCACGGTCGGCGTCGACCCGGTGATGATGCTGACCGGCCCGATCCCGGCGACGCAGAAGCTGCTCGAGCGCAACGGGATGCAGATGGACGACATCGACCTGGTCGAGATCAACGAGGCCTTCGCGTCGGTGGTCGCCGCCTGGCGCCGCGAGCTCGATCCCGACATGGACCGGGTCAACGTCAACGGCGGGGCGATCGCCCTCGGCCACCCGCTCGGCTCGACCGGCGCGCGGCTGATCACGACACTGCTCCACGAGATGGAGCGCTCCGACAAGGAGACCGGCCTCGTGACGATGTGCTGCGGCGGCGGTCTCGGCACCGGCACCCTGATCCAGCGGGTCTAGGCGCCATCGCGGCGCGGGGTCCTTTGGCCGCGGAGGCCGAATACGACGCCGTGGTGGTCGGCGGCGGGCTCGCCGGGCTCGTCGCCACCGCCGAGCTGACCGATGCGGGACAGAGGGTCGCGGTCCTCGACCAGGAGCCGGAGGCGTCGCTCGGCGGCCAGGCCTTCTGGTCGTTCGGCGGCCTCTTCCTCGTCGACAGCCCGGAGCAGCGACGCCTGCGGATCAGGGACTCCCGTGAGCTCGCCTGGCAGGACTGGCTCGGCACCGCGGGCTTCGACCGGGCCGAGGACCGGTGGCCGCGGCGCTGGGCCGAGGCGTACGTGGAGTTCGCCGCGGGCGAGAAGCGCGCGTGGCTGCGCGAGCAGGGCGTCCGGGTCCTGCCCCAGGTCGGCTGGGCCGAGCGGGGCGGGTACGGAGCGATCGGGCACGGGAACTCGGTACCCCGCTTCCACGTCACCTGGGGAACGGGACCGGGGGTGCTCGAGCCGTTCGTCCGCCGCGTCCGCGCCGCCCAGGAGCGCGGGCTCGTCGACCTGCGGTTCCGCCACCGGGTCGACGAGCTGAGGCTGAGCGAGGGCGCCTTGACCGGCGTCGCCGGGTCGGTGCTCGAGCCGAGCGCGGTGAAGCGCGGCCGCCAGAGCTCCCGCGAGGTCGTCGGCGAGTTCGATCTGCGGGCGGGGGCGGTTGTCGTCGCCTCGGGCGGCATCGGCGGCGACCACGAGCTGGTCCGCCGCAACTGGCCGCAGCGGCTCGGCACCCCGCCGAAGCACATGATCACGGGGGTGCCCCACCACGTCGACGGCCGGATGATCGAGATCACGCGGTCGGCCGGCGGCCGGGTCATCAACCCGGACCGGATGTGGCACTACACCGAGGGCATCCGGAACTGGGACCCGATCTGGCCCCTCCACGGCATCCGCATCCTTCCCGGTCCCTCGCCGCTGTGGCTCGACGCGACCGGGCGCCGCCTGCCGGTCCCGCTCTTCCCGGGGTTCGACACCCTCGGCACGCTCGAGCACATCATGCGGACCGGCCACGACCACACGTGGTTCATCCTCACCCAGAAGATCATCGAGCGGGAGTTCGCCCTCTCCGGCTCCGAGCAGAACCCCGACATCACCGGCAAGAGCGTCCGCGAGCTGGTCAAGAGCCGGCTCGGGGGCGGCGCGCCGGGACCGGTCGAGGCCTTCAAGCGCCACGGCGGCGACTTCGTCGTCGAGCGTGACCTGCGGGCGCTGGTCGACCGGATGAACGAGCTGACCGATGAGCCGCTGCTCGACTTCGCGCAGGTCGAGAGCGAGGTCCTCGCCCGCGACAGGGAGATGAACAATCCGTTCAGCAAGGACCTCCAGGTGACCGCCATCCACGGAGCTCGCCGCTACCTCGCCGACCGGGTCACCCGGGTCGCCGCGCCCCACAAGCTACTCGACCCAGGCGCAGGGCCGCTGATCGGAGTCAAGCTCCACATCCTCACCCGCAAGACGCTCGGCGGACTCGAGACCGACCTCGACGGCCGGGTCCTCGGTGACGCGGGCGCGCCGGTACCCGGCCTGTACGCGGCCGGGGAGGCGTCGGGGTTCGGCGGCGGCGGAATGCACGGCTACCGGGCCCTCGAGGGCACCTTCCTCGGCGGCTGCCTCTTCTCCGGGCGCACCGCCGGCCGCGCCCTGGCGCGGGCGCTTGCCTGAGCCCCCAGTGAGGGCCTCCTGTGCATAGAGTGCGCGGCCCAAGCCACCGAGGGAGGAAGACTTGAAGAAGCTCATGTACCTGGGCGCCGTCACCGCCGCTCTGTTCGCGATCGGATGTGGAGGCGATGACGACGACGGCAGCTCGCTCAGCAAGCAGGAGTTCCTGAAGCAGGGGAACGAGATCTGCGCCAAGGGCAACCAAGAGCTCGACCAGGCGGCGCAGAAGACCTTCTCCGGCGGCCCGCCCTCGGCGGAGGAGGCCAGCGCCTTCGTCAACGACGAGCTGATTCCGAACGTCGAAGACCAGGTCTCCCAGCTCCGCGACCTCAGCCCGCCCGAGGGTGACGAGGACGAGGTGAACGCGATCCTCGATGCCGCCGACGAGGGACTTTCGAAGAGCGAGGACGACCCGGCCGGCGTCTTCCAGGAGGGCGACCCGTTCGCCGAGGCGAACAAGCTGGCCCGCGACTACGGTCTGGTCGCCTGCGGTTCCTGACCGGCAGCTGACCCGGCTGGCCGGACGGCCAGCCGGGTCAGCCCAACCGATACGCTGGCGCCGTGGATCTCAGCCTCTCGCCCTCCGAGGAGCAGCTCCGCGACGAGGTCCGGAGCTGGCTCGAGGAGAACCATCCCGGGCCAGACCCGGAGGGCGAGGGCCTCGACGCCGTCGTCCGCTTCCGCCGCGACTGGCAGCGGCGCCTCCACGAGGCCGGCTGGGCCGGTATCTCCTGGCCGAAGGAGTACGGCGGCCGCGGCGCGACCCTGATCGAGCAGGCGATCTTCTCGCAGGAGATGGCCCGGGCAGACGCGCCGCCGCCGGCCAACATCCTCGGCCTGGCGATGGGCGGTCCGGTGGTCATCGCCCACGGCACCGAGGAGCAGAAGGGCCGCTATTTGGAGCCGATCCTCTCCGGCGAGGAGATCTGGTGCCAGGGGTTCTCCGAGCCGGAGTCGGGCTCGGACCTCGCCTCGTTGAAGACCCGGGCGGTCAAGGACGGCGACGAGTGGCTCGTGACCGGGCAGAAGGTCTGGACGACCTTCGCGCAGTACGCGAAGTGGTGCATGCTCGTCGCCCGTACCGATCCCGACGCCCCCAAGCACCAGGGCCTCACCTACTTCCTGCTCGACATGGAGCAGGAGGGCGTGCAGGTCCGCCCGCTCGTCCAGATCACCGGCGAGGGCGAGTTCAACGAGCTTTTCTTCGAGGATGCGCGGATCCCGGACGAGAATGTGATTGGCGGCGTCGGCAACGGCTGGCAGGTCGCGATCACAACGCTGATGAACGAGCGCGCCGGGCTCGCCTTCGCGTCGGTCGTCGGGATCCACAAGGCGCTTCGCCAGCTCGCCGACCTCGCGTCGCAGACGCGGGTCAACGGCTCGAACGCCGCCGACGACGCCCACTACCGCCAGCGGATCGCTCAGCTCTACATCGAGGCCGAGACGATGCGGCTGAACGCCTACCGCGGCCTGACGAAGACGATGGAGACCGGCATCCCCGGCCCGGAGGGGTCGCTCGGCAAATGGCAGTGGGCCGACATCAACCAGGCGATCGCCGAGCTGGCGCTCGAGATCGAGGGCCCCTACGCGGCGCTCGACCGCGGCGACGAGAACGCCGTCAGCGGCGGCTCGTGGCAATACCAGTTCCTGCGCTCGCGGGCCAACTCGATCGAGGGCGGAACCACCGACATCCTCAAGAACATCATCGCGGAGCGGGTGCTCGGGCTGCCGAGGCTGAGATGAAGCTCGTCGCCAGTCGCCCGTCGCCCGTCGCCCGTCGCCCGAGGGCCCAGCGCCCGCGCTGGCACCCAAGCCCAAGCGACCGCAGACAGGAGACGGGGGACCGGACCCCGCACCAGGTCTGAACCTTGTACTTCGACCTAACCGACGAACAGCAGGCGATCAAGGAGGCGGCGCGGGGCTTCCTCGGCCGCGGCTATTCGAGCGAGCGGATCCGCGAGCTGGCCGACTCCGACCGCGGCTTCGAGGACTCCGACTGGGCGGGCATGGCCGAGCTCGGCTGGACCGGGCTGGCACTGCCCGAGGAGTACGGCGGACAGGGTCTCGGGATCGTCGACCTCGCCGTCGTCTTCGAGGAGATGGGCTACGCGCTGGCCCCCTCGCCGCTGCTCTCGAACACCGTCGCCGGACTCGTCCTCGCCCACTGCGGCTCCGAGGAGCAGAGGGAGCGCTGGCTGGGGCCCCTGGCGGAGGGCGAGGTCCGCGGGACTCCCGCTCTCGTCGACGCGGGCTCCTCCGGGCGGATCGGTGAGTTCGAGATGGAGGCGCGCGGCGACGGCGACGGCACCGTCCTCGACGGCGAGAAGATCCTCGTCATGGACGCCGACGCGGCGGACTTCCTGGTCGTGGCGACCGCCGATGGCCGGCGCCACATCGTCGAACGCGGCGCCGACGGCGTGTCGGTGGCGCCGGCGCGGTCGGTCGACCCGACCCGCAAGCTCTACTCGGTGCGCTTCGACGGAGTGCGGGTGGCCCCGGACGGAACGCTTCCCGCCGAAGGTCCGGACTACTTCCCCGTCTTCCAGCGGGTCTGTGTCGCGGTTGCCGCCGAGCTGACGGGCGTCGCCCAGCGGGCCATGGAGATGGCGGTCGAGTACGCGAAGGAGCGCCAGCAGTTCGGGCGGCCGATCGGCTCCTACCAGGCGGTCTCCCACCGCTGCGCCCAGATGCTGCTCGAGACCGAGAACACGCGCTCGGCGACGCTCTATGCGGCCTGGACAGCCGACGCCGAGCCCGAGTCGCTGCCGCTCGCCGCCTCGATGGCGAAGGCCTACGCTTCGGACGCGGGGATGCGGGTCGCCGACGCCGCGATCCAGGTCCATGGCGGAATCGGCTTCACCTGGGAGCACGACCTCCACTTCTTCCTCAAGCGGGCGACGGCGAACGCCGCGATGTTCGGCGACCCGAAGTGGCACCGCGAGCAGGTCGCCGGTCACGTCCTCGCTGAGGTCGGCGAGGTCGCGGCGGTCGCCTGAGCTGGGTCGGCCGGACATTGGGTGCGATGGAGCGGATCTCGGTCGCGGCGATCGGGACCACGGTCGCCGACCTCGAGGAGGAGACGCGGCGGGCCGAGGCGGCCGGGATCGAGTGCGTGTGGGCGCCTGAGCTCTTCCGCAGCTCGGTGACCCAGGCCGCCTACCTGGCGGCGAAGACCGAGCGGATCGACGTGGCCACCGGAATCGCGTGGGCCTTCACCCGCAGCCCGTTCATCCTCGCCATCACGGCGCTCGACGTCGACGAGATGTCGGGCGGGCGGTTCCGGCTCGGTCTCGGCGCCGGCGTCAAGCGGCTCAACGAGACCTGGCACAACGCCGACTACGGCCGGCCGGCGCCGCACCTCCGGGAGGCGGTCGAGGCGACCCGTCTGATCATGAGCCAGGCCGCAGGCGGCGAGCCGATCCGCTTCGAGGGGGAGTACTACGACATCGACATCAAGGGCTGGGTCCGGCCCCACCCCGCCGCGCGCGAGTCGGTCCCGATCTACACGGCCGCGGTCCAGGCCGGGATGTCGAGGATGGCCGGCGACGTCGCCGACGGCCTGATCGGCCACCCGATCCAGTCGCTGCGCTGGATCGACGAGGTGGTCGTGCCGGGCTTCGAAACCGGACTCGGGCGCTCCGGCCGCGACCGCTCCTCGTTCGAGTACCTGCCGACGGTCTGCTGCGCGATCGACGACGACCAGGCCCGCGCCTACGACCTCGCCCGCCGGACGATCTCCTTCTACGCGACCGTCAGGACCTACATGCCGCTCTGGGAGCTGCACGGGTTCGAGGGCGAGGCGGCAGAGGCGTCCGCCGCGTTCCGCCGCGGCGACCTCGCAGCCGTTCCGGCCGCGATCAGCGACGAGATGGTCGACGCCTACTGCGCCGCCGGCCCGCTCGACAAGGTGCGCCGTCGAGTCGAGGAAACCGCGGAGCGCGCCGACGGGGTCTTCCTCACCCCGCCCACCTACTTCATCTCGGCCGAGGAGCTGAGCGAATACCAGCACCGCCTGATCGCGGCGTTCGGCCCGGCCGCCTAGGTTGCGTGGCCCGAAACCGCGGAATACGTAGGGGAACGGGCCAGACGACGCTTTTCCCGCGCGTCAGTCCGGCAGCCGGTCGACGAAACGCTCGAACTCGCCCATGTCCGTCACCTCGGGGCCGTGGCCGGGGAGGATCAGGCTCGGATTGAGCTCGCCGAGCTTGCGGATCGAGCGCCGGTTCTCGGCGGGGTCGTAGGTGAAGGCCTCCGGGGGCTCACGGACGCCGGGCAGGGTCGTGGCGTAGCTCATGTTGCGGATCACGTCGCCGCAGATCGCGACGCGGTCGGACTCGCGGAAGAAGATCACCTCGCCGCGGGCATGACCGGGCGCGTGGACGACCTCGAACCCGGCCACCTCATCGCCCTCGTTCAACACCCGGTCGACCTTGTGCGGTGGCCCCTGCCAGATCCTGCGGATCACCTTGTTGACCGGGTTCTCGCGGCCGGCCTCCTGGATCGGCCGCCGGCCCTCCATCGCGTCGACGTCGTCGGCGTGGCAGGCGAGCGGAATGTCGCGGTCCTCGCAGACCGCCTTCGCCGATCCCTGGTGGTCGGGGTGTACGTGGGTGAGGGCGAGGAGCGCGAGACCGTGGCCCCGGGTCTGGTTGAGGATCCGGCGCCGGTCCCAGGTCCGGCCGGCATCGATCAGCACGTCCTCGGCGAGGTAGACGTTGATCGTCGGGCGCGGGACCTCCTTCAGGCGCCAGATCCCGGGTGCCAGCTCCTTCACGCGGCGGAGCCTACGCGAGCCTAGGCGCCCACGGCCAGCCGCCCCCCGACGAACTGCACGAGCCCGCTGAGCCGCTGGTGAATGTCGGCGAACCCGCGGTGCTCGAGCGCCTCGGCGACCTCATCCTGGCCGAAGACCCGCATCCCGCTGAGCCGCTCGCTGATCGGCTTGAAGGGTCCGCGGGGCGCGAGCTTGCGCTGAACCGAGGTCATCACCGCGATCCGGCCGCCGGGAGTCAGTACCCGGGTCATCTCGTCAAGACCACCGAGCGGGTCGTCGAAGAGGTGGAGGGCGGCGAAGCAGCAGACCGCGTCGAAGCTCTCGTCCACGAACGGCAGGTCGGTCGCGTCGCCGCGGATCAGGGCGAGGTTGTCCGGACCGGAGCGGCGCAGCTCGGAGGCGCCCCGCTCGAGCATCGTCGCGGAGGCGTCGAGGCCGACGACCAGGCCGGAATCGCCGACCACCCGGGCGAATGCACGCGAGAAGTTGCCGGGGCCGCAGGCGACGTCAAGGACGCCGTCGCCGGGCCGCAGCCCGAGGAGCAGCCGCGCGATCCGGATCTCCTCCTGCATGCCCGGCCCGGTGAAGCCCTTGGCGACCTGGCCGAGGGCGGGTCGCCACCAGCGTTCGTAGATCTGCGGCACGACGCCGGTGTTCATCAGGTCCTGGGTGGCGCCGGTCGACTCGAGGTCGTCCTCGAGCAGGTCGAGGTAGGGCGTGTCTCCGGCGGCCCGGGCCTTCTTCCGTGCCTCCGGCCGCAGCAGCGGCAGCGCGCGCCCAAGCGCGGAGTCCTTTCGCGGCGCCTTCGTCACCGGACGCCGCGCGGCTCGCCGCTGTGCCGGGCCAGGTCCTCGAGCTCGGCGATCTTGCGCTCCCCGTAGGCGCGCACGGAGTCATCGGGGGGAAGCGCGTCGATCAGGCCGCGCACGCGGTCGCGGACCTGGAGCGCGAAGTGCGGCGTGACGGCGCCGGTGAGGGCGCGGACATCCTCGATCGTGACCGGCTGCGCGGGGTCGACGAACTCGGGCCGCTGCGCTTCGCTCACGGGTTGCCCTTTCCGGGCTTGCCCCGTGCCGTGTCGCTCGGCCGCTTCTCGGGCTCCGGCTCGGCGCTCGGGATCCTCGCCAGCTCGGCGAGGTCGTCGAGGGCGGCCTGCTGGCTCACGTCGATCGCTTCCTGGTCGCCGATCACCCAGATGTGGTTGTACAGAGCGCGGGTCGGATCGGTCCGGTAGCCGGGCTTCACGTCGAGCAGGTAGCCGCGGAGCGCACCGGGCAGCGTGGTCGGGTCGTCGGTCAGCAGGAGGGGCCCCCACGTCCCGCTCGCCGACAGCGGCGCCGCGGCAACGGCGTCGAGCGGCCGGTCGCTGCGGGCGACGACGAAGCCATGGCCGGGGTCGTTGATGTTCCAGCCGAAGGCGCCATCGGAGTATCGGGCGAAGTCGACCGAGCTCGTGACCGGGTCGTCGCTGCCCACCCTGCGCACGGTCCGGCCGCCCTTCGAGATCGCTCGCAGCACGTGCGAGGAAACCGCCGACGAGGGACCGAGCACGTACACGGGGACCTTCTTGTGGCGAGCGAGGGCCGCGGCCGTCGGCTTCGGCAGGCGGTCGGGGTCGGCGAACAGGACCGGGTCCCCGGAGCGGGCGGCCCAGGCCGCCGCCGGCGCCGCGAAGTCGGGCCGCTCGGCGCTGGTGACGACGATGTGATCGGGCGGCCCGGCGACGAGCTGGTCGTGGAGCTTCTCGATGGCGGCCGCGGTCGCGGCCGGGTCGGCTCCGCCCAGCCGGCGGACGTTCAGCCCGGAGGGGACCGAGGCGTCGTCGATCGCGAACGCCTGAACGCCGTCGGTCTGTACCGCTCCTTCGGGCGACAGCGCGTCGAGCGCCTCGGCGGTGACGGTTGGGACGGAGTCGGGATCGGAGAGCAGCGCAGGGGCGCGGACCGGCTCGGCCATCAGGACGGCTGCGGCAATGCCGGCCTGCCAGTCGTCGGGGGGGATGAGGGTCACCGCCACCGGCCGGTCGACCCCGCCCGACGAGGGATACGTAGCCAGCGCGACGCCGGCCGCGTTGGCGGCCGGATCGCTGCCGCCGACCCGGGTCGTGTTCTTGGTCGCGAAGGCGGGGAAGCCGATCTCCTCGGCCGCCTCGGCGCCCCCGCCGGCCTTCGGCTTGCTGGGTTCCGGTTTCGCGCCACCCGAGACCGTGGGCGCGGGGGCCGGGGCGCTCCCCTCGTCGCCGTCGAAGACGCCCGCCGCCGCCAGGACCGCCGCCGTCGCCCCGAGGACGACGACCAGCGCCGCCAGCGCCGCCAGCGGCACCGGCAGCCCGAGGATCCGGCGCCGGCCCGGCGCGTCCTGCGGCGTCGTTTCGGCCTTCGGCGCGGCTGCCGCCGGCTTCCCGGCTCCGGGCCTCGCGGCCTCCGTCGGTTCCGCGGGGCTCGGGGCGTCGGTGGCCTCCGGCGCAGCGGCCGCCGGCCTGCCGCTCTCGGCCGGCTCCTGGGCCTCGATCTCGACCGTGGCCTTCTGGTCCTCCGGTGGGGTGGAGGCGTTGATCGGCCGCTCGCCGAGCCGCAGGCGCCGGGGGTCGAGTCGGCGCCGGAGGTTTTCGAAGCGGCTCACGGGCCGAACGGTAATCGACCGCACTGACTGGCCGGTCAGCTAGCCTTCCCGCGGGTTGATTGACCAGTCAGTCAACGGGCCGAGCCGCCTGGCCTCGGCCCCGACCGGAATCGAAAGGGAGCTGCATGGACTTCGCACTGAATGGCGAGCAGCAGGAGTTCCGTGACCACTGCCGCAGGTTCGCGCGCGAGGTGATCCGCCCGGCGGCGCTCGAGCACGACGCGAACGAGAGCACGCCGTGGGAGGTGATTCGCGAGGCTCGCGCCTGGGGGCTTCACGGCATCGAGCACATCCAGCGGATGGGCGAGGACCCGGACGGCCTGAAGTCCGTGATCTACGCGGAGGAGCTCCATTGGGGCTGCGCCGGCATCGCGCTGGCGATCACCGCGTCCTCGCTGGGGGCGGCCGGCATCGCGTCCTCCGGCACCCCGGAGCAGATCGCCCGGTGGGTCCCGGAGTGCTTCGGGCTCGGCGAGGAGATCAAGCTCGGCGCCTACGCGGTCACCGAGCCACAGGCCGGCTCCGACGTCAAGAGCCTCAAGACGACGGCGAGGCTCGACGGCGACGAGTGGGTCCTCAACGGGACCAAGGTCTTCATCACCAACGGCGGGATCGCCGACGTCCACGTGGTGGTCGCCACGGTCGATCCCGAGCTGGGGACGCGGGGCCAGGCCTCGTTCGTCGTGCCCAAGGGGACGCCCGGGCTCAGCCAGGGCAAGAAGGAGACGAAGCTTGGGATCCGGGCCTCCCACACGGCCGAGGTCATCCTCGAGGACTGCCGGGTGCCCGCCGATCATCTGCTCGGCGGCATGGAGAAGCTCGAGCGCAAGCTCGAGCGGGCCAGGTCCGGCCAGCGCGCGCGGTCGGCGGACGCCCTCGCCACCTTCGAGGTCACCCGGCCGCTGGTCGGCGCCTCGGCGCTGGGGATCGCCCAGGCCGCCTACGAGTCGGCGCTCGAGCAGCTCCAGGGCCGGGCCGAGTTCGGCACGCCCCTGCTCGGGTCCCAGCGGGTGCAGCAGGTCCTCGCCGACGTGGCGACCGAGATCGAGTCGGCCCGGCTGCTGGTCCAGCGGGCCGCCTGGATGGGGCGCAACGGCGTGCCGATGACGGGCGGCCAAGGCTCGATGTCGAAGCTGAAGGCGGGCGACGTCGCGATGTGGGCGACGACGAGGCTGATGGACCTGGTCGGCCCGAGCGCCTGGGAGATTGGTAACCAGCTGGAGAAGTGCTTCCGCGACGCCAAGATCTACCAGCTGTTCGAGGGCACGGCCGAGATCCAGCGCCTGGTCATCGCGCGGATGCAGACGCGCGAGTACAGCCAGCGGCTCGGCTCCGCCGAGGAGCCCGCCGAGGCGGTCGGCGGCTCCGTCGCCGCGACCGCGAACGGCTCCGGCAACGGTGCCGCCCCGGTCCCCGACGCGGAGCCCGCCGCCGCCTGAAGCGCCTGTGGACGCCCCGGGCCCGACTAGGCTCGGGGCGGTGCACGTCCACGCCTCCCCCGGACACGCCCCCGCGTCACGGCTCGACGCCCGTCGCGAGGACAGCCGCCGGCGGATGCGGATCGCGCTCGCGATCAACCTGGCGCTCGTCGCCGTCCAGGTCGCCGGCGGCATCGTCTTCGGCTCGCTGGCCCTGCTGGCCGACGCCGGCCACCTCCTTTCCGACGTCGGTTCGATCTTTCTCGGCCTGTTCGCCGCGGGGATCGCCGCCCGTCCGGCCCGCGCGCGCCGCACCTTCGGCAACCAGAGGTCCGAGGTGCTGGCGGCCCTCGTCAACGGCCTGGCTCTGGTCGCCGTCGCGGTCCTCGTCGCGATCGCCGCGATCGGCCGGTTGGGCGATCCGCCCGACGTCGACGGCGGCGGGGTCCTCGCCCTCGGTCTGCTGGGGCTCGCCGGCAACATGGCCGCGACCTGGGTGCTGGCCCGCGGCGAGCGCGGCGACCTGAACCTGGAGGGCGTGCTGCGCCATAGCGCCGCCGACGCTCTCGGTTCGGTCGGCGTCATCGTCGCCGGTACGGTGGTGCTGGCGGGCGGGCCGGAGGCGGCCGACCCGGTGGTCGGCCTCCTGATCGCGGCGCTCGTCCTCGCCTCATCCTGGCGGCTGCTCACCGGGCCCGTCGACGTCCTGATGGAGGCGGCACCTCCCGGCCTGGAGATGGAGGACGTTGGCGCGGCGATCTGTTCGATCCAATCGGTCCGCTCGGTCCACGACCTCCACGTCTGGACGCTGACCGCGGGGTTCCCGGCGCTCTCGGCCCACGTCGTCGTCACCCGGGACTGCGACCGCGACCTGGCCCGGCGCCGGCTCGAGGTCATGCTGGGCGAGCGGTTCTCGATCGAGCACACGACCCTCCAGATGGAGGAGGAGGCGCCGGCCCGCCTGCTGTCGGTCGAGGCGCCGCCCGCCCGCCGCGACTGAGGGTCAGCCCAGCGCCCGCTCCACCCAGCGCAGCGCCGTGGACCCCAGCTCGGGGTCGTGCTGGACCGAGCGATGGTGTCCGCCCGGCACGACGATCAGCTTGCGCGGGTCCTTCGCGGACTCATACAGGCGCTCGGACCAGTCGGCCGGCACCCTCTCGTCGCCGCGGGCGTGCATGAGGACGAGGGGCTTTTCTCCCATCAGGCCGACGGCGTCCCGCAGGTCGTGCTCCTCCAGCCAGGGCACGAGGGCGTCGTCGTCGGCGCGCATCTCGAGATCGCCGCGGCGGATGCCGGCCAGCAGCATCCGCTCTCCCGCAGGGCAGATAGCGACCGCGCCGGCGATCGCACCCTCGGTCGCGGCGGCGTGGATCGCCACGAAGCCGCCCATGCTCGAACCGCGTGCGATCACCCGGCCGGGGTCGACGCCCTCGACCCCGGCCAGCACCCGCGCCATGCGTCCCGCGTCGGCGATCCCCGCTGGGGACATCTCGCCGCCGGACTCGCCGTGCCCGCGCTGGTCGTAGGCCAGCGCCGCCCAGCCCATGCCGCCGGCGAGGCGGGCGAAGTCGGCGTGGTTCTCCTTGCACGACCCGGCGCCGTGGATCACCAGCACCCCCGGCCACGGCGGCGGCCCCTGCGGGAGCCAGAGCTCGTAGGCCAGGTCCCGCTCGCGTCCACGCCGGTCGGCGGTCCGGGGGGTGGGCAGGTCCATGCCGGGATCCTCCCGCAAACCGTCAGAATGCCGGGGCTCATGGAGCCCGCCGAGGAGAGAGGAAGGTCCGGCGCCGCCGTGGCCGGGCAGGACCCGGTGGCGGGGTCCCCCGTGTTCCCGATCGGCAGCCGGGTGAACTCGCGCGGGCACCTGGAGGTCGGCGGCTGCGACGTAACCGACCTCGTCGCCGAGTTCGGCACGCCCGCCTACATCTACGACGAGGACGACATGCGGATCCGCGCGCGCCGTTACCTGGAGGCATTCCGCGAGCGCACCGAGGACTTCGAGGTCCTGTTCGCGAGCAAGGCGCTCCCCTGCACCGCCGCGTATCGGCTGTTCGCCGAGGAGGGATTGTCAGTGGACGTCGCGTCGGGTGGCGAGTTGCACATGGCCCTGGAGGCGGGCTTCGATCCGGCCGGCATCCACATGCACGGCAACAACAAGAGCGACGCCGAGATCCTTTTCGCCGCCGAGTCCGGCGCGGGACATCTGATCGTCGACTCGTTCGACGAGATCGAGCGCTGTGAGCGCCTCCTCGACCGCCCGCAGAAGGTGCTGGTCCGGGTCACGCCGGGGATCAGCCCCTCGACCCACGACTTCGTGCAGACCGGGCAGCTCGATTCCAAGTTCGGGTTCGGGCTGGAGGACGGCCTCGCGGCGCGGGCGATCGAGCGGGTGCTCGACTCCGACCTGCTCGAGCTGATCGGCCTCCACGCCCACCTGGGGTCCCAGATCTTCGAGCTCGAGCCCTACAAGCTGGCGATCCGGGCCCTCGGCGAGCTGGCCGGCCCGTGGTGCCGGATGCTCAACGTCGGCGGTGGCCTCGGGATCGCCTACACGGCCGAGGACGAGCCGCCGTCGATCGACGCATACGTCGACGTCAAGGTGCGGGGCGTGGCCGAGGTCTGCGGCGAGGGCGTGCGGGTCCTGGTCGAGCCCGGCCGGTCCCTGGTCGGCAACGCGGGCGTGACGGCCTACACGGTCGGCACCGTGAAGGAGATCCCGGGGGTCCGGACGTACATAGCGGTCGATGGCGGCATGTCCGACAACCTGCGGCCGATGCTCTACGGGTCCCGCTACGAGGCGATCGTCGCGAACCGCGCCGACGCCGCGCCCGACACGGCGGTGACGGTGGCCGGCATGCACTGCGAGTCGGGCGACGTGCTGGTCCGCGACGCCACGGTGGCCTCTCCCTCGGTCGGCGATGTCCTCGTCACCCCCGCCACCGGTGCCTACGGCCACGCCATGGCCAACAACTACAACGGGGTCCCCCGGCCGCCCGTCGTCTTCTGCTCGGAGGGGAACGCCCGCGTCGTCGTCAGGCGCGAGACGTGGGAGGACCTGACGGCGCGGGACGCCGGATGAGCGAGCCGGCGCGGATCGGCCTCCTCGGGCGGGGGACCGTTGGCGGCGCCTTCGCGAAGCTGGTCGAGGAGCGCGCCGGCGCGGTCGAGTCGGTCACCGGGCGGCGGCCGGAGCTGACCGGAGTGCTGACCAGGAGCGATGGCGACTTCGAGCAGATCCTGTCCGCCAGTGACGTCGTCGTCGAGCTGATGGGCGGGACCGACCCCGCTCGCGACCATGTCCTGGGTGCGCTGCGGGCGGGCAAGCCGGTCGTGACCGCGAACAAGCAGCTCCTGGCCCAGCATGGCGAGGAGCTGTTCGCCACCGCGCGCGAGGCCGGCGTTCAGCTCCGGTTCGAGGCGGCGGTCGCCGGCGTCATCCCGATCATCCGGGTGATCCAGGAGAGCTTCGGCGTCACCGAGGTCGCCAAGGTCTTCGGGATCGTCAACGGCACCACCAACTTCATCCTCAGCGAGATGGCCTCAAGCGGTGCGGCCTACGAGGACGTGCTGCGGCGCGCCCAGGAGCTCGGCTACGCCGAGGCGGACCCGACCGAGGACGTGAACGGCGCCGACGCCGCGGCGAAGATGGCGATCCTCGCCCGCCTCGCCTTCCACACGCAGGTCACGCTCGACGAGGTGGACTACGAGGGCATCGAGTCGATCCGCCCCGACGATCTCGCCTACGCCAAGGAACTCGGCCTCTCACTGAAGCTGCTCGGCGTCGCCGAGCGCCGCGACGGCGGAATCAGCATCCGCGTCTTCCCCTGCTTCCTCTACCGCGGCCACCCGCTCGCGCCGGTCGAGGGCCCGTTCAACGCGGTCATGGTCGAGGCCCCCGAGATCACCGAGGTGACGATGTCCGGGCCGGGCGCCGGCGGCGTCCAGACCGCCTCGGCGGTGCTGGGCGACGTCGTCTCGATCCTCTCCGGAGACGCGCCGGTCCACGAGGTCCGCGCCGACCTGCCCGTCGTCCGCGATGTCACGTCGTCCTTCTACCTGCACCTCGAGGTGGCGGACGAACCCGGGGTGCTCGCTCAGATCGCCCGGGTGCTCGGCGAGAAGGGCGTTTCGGTGAAGAGCGTCGTCCAGCGGGGCCTCGGTGACGACGCCCGGCTCGTTATGGTCGTCCACGAGGCGCCGGAGGACAGCTTCATCGGAGCCGTGCAGGAGATCTCACGCCTGGACTTCCTCCGCTCGCCACCCCGCTACATCCGCGTCATCGAAGAGGAGTTCGTATGAGCCCCGGGAGGGGAGCTCGCCGGTGCCCCAGCCGCTGATCGAGAGGTACCGCGAGCGGCTGCCGCTCGAGCCCGGTGACCCGGTGGTCAGCCTGAACGAGGGGTCGACGCCGCTGATTCCGAGCGAGCGGTTGAGCGAACGGATCGGCGCGCAGGCGTACCTGAAGTTCGAGGGTGCGAACCCGACCGGGAGCTTCAAGGACCGCGGCATGACCGTGGCCGTGTCGCGGGCCAGGGGAGCGGGGGCCGAGGCGGTCATCTGCGCCTCGACCGGCAACACCGCGGCGAGTTGCGCCGCGTACGCGGCGCGGGCCGGATTGCGAGGCGCGGTGATCGTGCCGGAGGGCAAGATCGCAATCGGCAAGCTGGCACAGGCGCTGATGCACGGGGCGCGGGTCATCGCGCTGCGCGGCAACTTCGACGAGGCGCTGACGATCGTCCGCGAGCTCGCCGATCGCCACCCGATCGAGCTGGTCAACTCGGTCAACCCCTACCGGATCGAGGGCCAGAAGACGGCCGCCTTCGAGGTCGTCGACGAACTGGGAGAGGCTCCCGCGGCGCTGGCGATCCCGGTCGGCAACGCCGGCAACGTGACGTCCTGGTGGCGGGGCTTCCAGGAGGTCGGCGCGGCGCCGGTGCTCTACGGTTTCCAGGCCGAAGGCGCGGCGCCGCTGGTGCAGGGGGCGCCGGTGGCGAACCCGGAGACGGTGGCGTCGGCGATCCGGATCGGCAACCCCGCCCGCTGGGAGGAGGCGATGGACGCCTTCACGTCCTCGCGAGGCCGGGTCGCCGCGGTTTCCGACGAGCAGATCATCGACGCCTACCGCTGGCTGGCCGCCGACGAGGGCGTCTTCTGCGAGCCCGCCTCGGCGGCGTCAGTGGCGGGGATCCTCGCCCACGGGCTTCCAGTGCCCGAGGGCGGCACGGGCCCCGAGTCGGTCGTCTGCGTCCTGACAGGGCACGGGCTGAAAGACCCGGACACCGCGCTCGGGAAGGCACCCGCGGTGACCAACTGCGAGAACGACATCGCGGCGGTCGAGCGGGTCGTCTTCGCCTGACTACCGATACCCGAAATCGACCTTGCTCGGTTCATGTGGGGTGATCTAACTTCGATCCTGGGTGCGTGGGAGAACCTTGCCAGCTGGAGATCAGCGAGCGGCGATCCACGTGCGGACCAGGCGCCTGGAAGGAACGGATCGACCTTTCCTTATGAAGGACTCGGCCAGGCGGAGCGTCGAGGTCGGGGACCGTCGTCCACGTTCACCCGCGACAACGATCCGACTGAATCCGCCGCTTCGCGGCGTCTAGTGTGCGCCGTCAGGCCATGGAACCCGCGGTCGAGTTCCTCTGGTGGCGGGAGTGCCCCTCGTGGGAGCGGGCGCTCACGATCGTCCGCGAGGAGATGGAGCGCGCCGGACTGCCGGCCGCGCACCTCCGCGTGGCCGAGGTGAACGATGAGGCGGCGGCCGAGCGACTGGGCTTTCCGGGGTCGCCGACGATCAGGGTCCGCGGCGAGGACATAGATCCGCCCGGCCCCGACACCCCGATCGGCCTAACCTGCCGGGTCTACCGGCGGGCGGACGGGCGGGTGTCGCCGCTTCCCGACCCGGAGCGGGTGAGGAGCGCGCTGGCCGCGCTCGCGGACGAACAGGGGAAATGCAGATGAGCGACGGGATCTCGATCGGGGACCGGGCACCGGAGTTCAGCCTGGCCGACACGAGCGGGGCCGAGCACGCAGTCGGCGGGGACGGCAGGGGAGACGCCGCCGCGACGGTCGTCTACTGGACGTGCAACCACTGCCCCTACGCGCTGGCCTGGCAGCCGCGGATCCACGACGTCGTCGCCGACTATGGCGACCGTGGGGTCCGCTTCCTCGCGGTGAACTCGAACGACCCGGGCCGCTACCCGGCCGATTCGCCGGCGGCGATGGCCGACCGCGTCGAGCGCGAAGGCGTCTGGGAGCACCCGTTCCTCCACGATCCGACGCAGGAGGTCGCCCGCGCCTTCGGTGCGCAGAAGACCCCGGACGTCTTCGTCTTCGACCGCGATCTGGCGCTGCGGTACCGGGGTGCCCCCGACGGCGACTACGACGACGAGGAGCAGCGCGCGGGCTGGCTGCGAGAGGCGCTCGATGCGGTCCTCGCGGGCCACGAGGTGGATCGGGACGAGACCGAACCGGTCGGCTGCTCGATCAAGTGGCGATGACCGGCCGCCGCCGCCTCGTCCGGGTGCCGGCCTCCTCGGCGAACCTCGGTCCGGGTTATGACGTGATGGCGGCGGCCATGTCGCTGTTCCTCGAGGTGGACGTCGAGGAGGCCGGAGAGATGGAGGTGCTCGTCGAGGGCCTTGACCTGCCGGCTGGCCGCGAGAACCTGGTGGTGCGGGCGTTCGAGGCGCTGCACCCTGCCGACGGCCTGCGCTTCACCATCCGCAGCGAGATCCCACTGGCCCGGGGGCTCGGCTCGAGCGCCGCGGCGATCGTGGCCGGCCTGATGGCGGCGGACCACCTGTACGAGCTGGCGCTGAGTCGCGAGGACCTGCTGGCGCAGGCGGCCGAGATCGAGGGCCATCCCGACAACGTGGCGGCGGCGATCTACGGCGGCTTCGTCGTCTGCGGGTCCGAGAACGGGCGGCCGGCGGCGGCGCGGTTCGATCCCCCCGAGGGGCTGGAGGCGATCGCCGTGGTCCCGCCCGACGAGGTGCCGACTCGAGAGGCGCGCGAGGCGATCCCGGCCGAGGTGCCGCTCGCCGACGCAATCGCCAACGCCGGTGCAACCGCCACCCTCGTACTCGGGCTGGAGCGCAACGACCTCACCCTCGTGTCACGCGGGCTCGCCGATCGCGTCCATCAGCCGCGCCGGCGCCATCTCTACCCGCGCTCGATGGAGATCGTCGACTCGGCGGGGGCGACCGGGGCGCTCGGGGCGACGATCTCCGGTGCCGGACCGACGGTGCTCGTCTGGACGACGTGGCAGGACGCCGGCAAGGTGAAGGCAGAGCTGGAGCGTCGCTGCGCGGGGTGGGCCGAGGTCCGCCGCGTGCCGTTCACGCCGCACGGCGGCGACGTGCCCGAGCTCTGATGGAGCCCTGGCGCGGCGGCCGCAGGTTGGTGGAGAATCGAAGCGAACCCAGCAAGGAGGAGAGATGACCGAGGCGGACGGCTTTAGCGTCAAGAAGCTCACCGACTTCGAGGAGATGGAGGGGTCGGGTGAATCCACCTGGCGGCTGGCGAGGAAGTCGCTGGGCATCGGCGCCTTCGGGATGAACGTGGTGGACATCGGGCCCGGGGGCAACATCCCCGAGCACACCGAGGAGGAGCGCGATCAGGAGGAGGTGTTCATCGTGATCGAGGGAAACGCCGTGGCCGTGCTCGACGGCATGGACCAGCCGGCGCCGAAGGGCACCTTCGTCCGCGTCTCGCCCCACGTGCGCCGCACCATCCGCAACGACGGCGACTCCCACGCGCGGATCATGATCGTCTCGGCGCCGCGCTCGAGCGGCTACGAGCCGATGGGCTGGGGCTAGCGCCTACTCCGCCTCGGACGGGGCGTGGACGATCTCGAGCTTGATGCCGTCGGGGTCGTAGAAGAAGACGGCGTAGTACCCGCGGCTGTAGCCGTATTCCTGCGGACCGCTCTCGATCTCGACGCCCTCCGCGCGGAGCCATTCGGCGCGCTCGTCGACCGCATCGCGGTCGGGAGCGGCGAAGGCGATGTGGTGGATGCCGATCCCGTAGCGGTCATATGGCACCTCGTGGGCATCCGACTGCCGCTCCCTGACGCTCAACGAGCCGTAGCCGCCCCTCCGGCCCACGTACACCACCGGCTCGCCGCGCTCGCCTTCGATCTCGGAGCGGCGCACGTAGCCGAGCGGCTCGAGCAGCGCGGAGTAGAACCCGAGGCTGCGCTCCAGGTCGCTGACCACGAGGTCTAGGTGGTCGATCGCCTCCAACCGTCCGGCCGTCAGACCCGGGCGCGCTCGGGGACGAGCTCCTCGAACAGCTCTTCGACCCGGGCCCGCCGCTCGGGCATCCCGAGGCGCTCGAGGAGCTCCGCCGCCAGGCGCAGGTAGTCGGCGCCCCGGTCGGCCCGGTAGTCGAGGATCGGGATCGCCCGCTCGGCCGATTCGGCGTAGGCGATCGACCTACGGATCACCGTGTCGAAGACCTTGTCGCCGAAGTGTTCGTGCAGAGACTCGAGCGTCTCACGGGCGTGCTTCGTACGCATGTTGGCGATGTTGAGGACGATGCCGAGGACGTCGAGCTCGGGGTTCAGGTTCTCGCGGGCGAGCCCGATCACCTCGAGCGCCTGTTCGACGCCCTGGAGGGAGAAGTACTCGGCCTCGGTCGAGAGCAGCGCCCGGTCGGCGGCGACCAGGGCGTTGACGGTCAGGAGCCCCAGGGTCGGAGGGCAGTCGATCAGGACGAAGTCGTAGCGGCGCTTGCACTCGCGCAGCGCGTTTCGCATCGTCAGCTCGCGGCCCATCTTGCCGCTGAGGATCAGCTCCGCCTCCGCGAGCCCCAGGTTGGCGGGGATGACCCTGCCGTGGACGGCGTCGACCGCCTTCGCCTGGCCCGCGAGGACCTCCCCAAGGGTCGGGTGGGCGCCCGGGTCGGTGTCGAAGTAGTCGGAGAGGTTGCCCTGCGGGTCGCCGTCGACCGCGAGGACCTCGGCGCCGGTGCGGCTGAGGACGTCGGCCAGCGACCGGGTCATGGTCGTCTTCCCCGTGCCCCCCTTCTGGGAGAGGATCGCGATCGTCGTCGCCATGGGATCGCGAGCCTATTCGTTCTCGCCCAGCAGACCGTCGAGCTCGGCGAGCATCCCACGCGTTCGACGTTGACCTGAATAGTCGCGGTCAACGTCGAACGCATCGGGCAGGAGATCGCGGCCGATCCCGCTTTCGTGCCGTTTTGATCTATAAGCTGTCCCCCCGTAAGCGGCCGTGCAAGCTGGACGCCCGGCCGAAGACCCCGTCGCGCGCCCGCTCGAAGAAGGCGCGGAACTCGGAGGCAGCATGACCAGCAGCCAGTCACCCGGGCGCCGCCCTGAGGGCGCCGCTAGGTCCGCGAGCGGCGAGGAGCAGTCGCGCCCGCAGCGCTACTCCCCCGAGCTTCCCTGGCGCCCCCGCGTCTCCCCGCCGAGCGTCGAGGACAAGGACGCCTGCGCGATCTACGCCTCGGTCCGCAAGGACGCGACGCCGAGCCATCAGCCGGTCGAGCTCGCCGTCTCCTCGCTCCAGAAGATGCTCCACCGGGCCGGCAACGTCGACGGCGAGGGCGACGGCTGCGGCCTCCTCGTCGACATCCCGCGCAAGATCTGGGCCGAGGAGGTCCGGACCGGGGGCCACGACCCCTCCCTGACGCTCGACCGCGCCTTCGCGGTCGGCCACGTCTTCATCGAGCGCTCCCAGGACCAGGAGCGGGTCCGCCACGACGCCCGCGAGCTTCTCGGCCGCGGCGGCTTCCGGGTACTCGCAGAGCGGATCGGCGCCGTCAACTCGCCCGCCCTCGGGCCGACCGCGCGTGAGGAAGAGCCCCACTTCTGGCAAGTCGCCGGCCTGGTCCCCGACGCCGGCGACCGGGAGCGCCTCCTCTTCGACCTCCTGATCGAACTCGAGCAGCAGCTCGGCGTCCACGCCGCCTCCTTCTCGGCGACCACCTGCGTCTACAAGGTCATGGGCGCCCCCACGGTCCTCGGCGACTACTACCCCGACCTCAAGGACGCGCGCTTCGAGACGATCGGCGCCTTCGGCCACAACCGCTACTCGACCAACACCTGGCCCTCCTTCAAGCGAGTCCAGCCGTTCACGGTCCTCGGCCACAACGGCGAGATCAACACGATCGAGCAGCTCCGTCAGGAGGCGAAGATGCTGGGGGTGCCGATCGAGGCCGGGTCCTCGGACTCCCAGGACCTCAACCGCACCGTGGACACCCTCATCCGCCGCGACGGGCTCTCGCTCGCCGAGGCGATGGAGATGGTCGTGCCACCGATCGTCGAGGAGGTCCGCGGGCTCCCGTCCGAGCTGCACCGCTTCTACATGTATCTGCGCCAGGCCATGGGTCCGTTCGCCCAGGGACCGGTCGCCCTGATCGCCCGCCACGACGACGAGTGCGTCTTCTCGGCCGACGCCATGGGCCTGCGCCCGCTCTGGCAGGTCGAGACCTCCGACGACTTCGTCTTCAGCTCCGAGCCCGGTGTCGTCCCGGTCGATCGGCTGGTCTCCGAGCCGAAGCCGCTCGCCCCAGGCGAGAAGGTCCTGGTGGAGATAGATCGCGGGGCCCGCCGCTCCACCCTCAGCCCCCACGATGCGATGCTGCGCGTCGTCCGCGACCGCTGGCTTGCCCGGGCCGGCGACGACGAGGCCGGCCCCTACGACCGCGCCCTGGCCACCGGCGGCCCGCTCGAGGGCGAGCAGGTCCCCGGCTACTCCGACGCCGGACCCGAGGAGCCGGTCAAGGTCTCCGACCGCGTCCTCGCCGGCTTCGGCTGGCAGCGGGACGACGTCAAGCTCGTCCAGCAGATGGCGTCGAACGGCGCCGAGCCGATCGGCTCGCTCGGCTACGACGGCCCGCTGGCCGCCCTTTCGCCCGAGCGTCACAACCTCGCCGACTACTTCAAGGAGACGGTCGCCGTCGTCACCAACCCGGCGATCGACCGCGAGCGCGAGATCGAGCACTTCTCGACCCGCGCCGTCTTCGGCCGGCGCCCGAGCATCGGGGCCGCCGGCGAGGACACCGGCACGATCGAGACCTCGTTCCCCGTGCTGCTCGGCGGGCACGACGACATCGCGCCGCTGCCCGACTCCGTCTATCGCCGGATCGCCCGCGAGCATCGCACCTACCTCCTCGAGGACCTCTGGGAGGAGTTCCGCGGCCGCGCCGCCGCCGTCGACATCTCGCTGCTCGAATCCGAGACGACGCAGGGCGCGATCGAGCGGATCAAGCAGGAGGCGGTCAAGAAGGCGCGCCACGGCGCCGAGCTGATCGTCCTCACGGACCGGACGGCCTACGAGGGCGAGCGTCGCTTCCTCGACCCTCATCTCGCCGTCTCGGCGGTGGATCAGGCGCTCAAGCACTACCGGGTCGACTCCGGAGAGGAGAACCTGCGGCGCCGCTGCAGCCTGGCCCTGCGCTCGGCGGCGCTGCGCAACGTCCACGACGTGATGCTGGCCCTCGGCCTCGGCGTCAACGGCGTCTGTCCGTACGTGATGGTCGAGGTGGTCTGCGTCGAGGACTACGAGACCGACGTCTCGAACCTGTGCGCCGCCCTCAAGAAGGGGATAGAGAAGGTCATCTCAACGATCGGCATCCACGAGCTCCGCGGCTACGCCCGCCAGTTCTCCTCGATCGGCGTCAAGCCCGAGCTTGCCGAGATCTTCCAGACGCCCGCCTACGCGGCCTCGGCGAAGGGGGGAGTCGGCTTCGCGCAGCTCGACTCCGAGGCGAACGAGCGAGCCCGGATCCTCGCCGGCGATGAGGAGGGCAAGCCGGCCAAGACCTTCCGGTTCTACCCGAAGGTCTACAAGGCGGCGATCGCGACCGCGAACGGCAGCGGCGAGTACTCCGAGTATTCCCAGAAGGTGCGCGACCTCGAGGAGCAGAGCCCGATCTCGATGCGCCACATCATCGGCCTGCGCTCCGATCGGGACCCGGTCGACCCCTCCGGTGTCGACGCCGGGATCGGCCACCACGACTATCCGATCGTGATCAGCTCGATGAGCTTCGGCTCCCAGTCCGAGTCTGCCTTCCGCGCCTACGCGGAGGCCGCGAAGGCGACCAACATCCTCTGCGTCAACGGCGAGGGCGGCGAGATCCGCGACATGTACGGGAACTACCGCAAGTGGCGCGGCCAGCAGGTGGCGTCCGGGCGGTTCGGCGTGTCGGCGGAGATGCTCAACTCCTCCTACGTCGCCGAGATCAAGATCGGCCAGGGCGCCAAGCCCGGTGAGGGCGGGCACCTGCCCGGGAAGAAGGTCTCCGAGAAGGTAGCCGCGGCCCGTAACGCCTCACCGGGGACGGACCTGATCTCGCCCTCCAACAACCACGACCTCTACTCGATCGAGGACCTCGCCGAGCTGATCGACGAGCTGAAGACGGTCAACCCCGATGTCCGCGTGTCGGTCAAGGTCCCGGTCGTCCCCAACATCGGGACGATCGGGCTGGGGATCGCGAAGGCGGGCGCCGACATCATCACCCTGTCCGGCTTCGAGGGTGGCACGGGCGCCGCCCGGCAACACGCCCTCCGCCACGTCGGGCTCCCGTCCGACATCGGCACCCGCGCGGTCCACCGGGCGTTGATGGAGGCCGGCCTCCGCAACCGGGTGGAGATCTGGGCCGATGGCGGCTACCGGCACGGCCACGACATCGTCAAGCTCCACTGCCTCGGCGCCAACCGGATCGGCTTCGGGACGCTCGCGATGGTCAGCCTCGGCTGCACGATCTGCCGCGGCTGCCAGCTCGACACCTGCCACGTCGGCATCGCGACACAGATCGAGACCGTCGAGCAGGCGCAGGAGCACGGCCTGAAGAAGTTCACGCCCCAGGAGGTCGACCGTGCCGCCGAGAGCTGCGCCCGCTTCTTCGCCGCGATGGGCGAGGAGGTCAAGGAGGTCGTCGCCTCGCTCGGCTTCGAGCGCGCCCAGGACCTGGTCGGCCGTTATGACCTGCTCGAGCAGATCGGCCACCGGGACCGGATCGACCTCGCCGAGCTGATCACGCCGCTCGAGGAATACCTCGACCTCGAGCCGGTCGACCTCCCGGTCGCCGAGGAGGAGCTGGTGGAAGCCCGGGCTGAGGCCGGCCTCGTCCGCGCCCGTCCGATCCGGATGGAGCGCAAGCAGGCCTCGGCGCAGATCGCCGCGCTGGCCGACGAGGTCTGCGCGGGCGGTCACGTCCGCAATGACTTCCCTCGCGCCACCGACGCCAACGACCGCGTGCTCGGCACCGAGCTCGCCGGGGCGCTGGCCCGAGGCCGGATCTACGGCGAGGCGCCGGAGCCGACCGAGGACGTGCTCGCCGAGCTGACCTTCAACGGGGGCTCAGTGGCCGGCCAGGGGCTCGGCGCCTTCAACGCCTACGGCGTGGCGATCCGGGTCGAGGGCGGCGCCCAGGACGGCGTCGGCAAGACGATGCTCGGCGGGACGGTCGCGGTCCTCAAGGGCAAGGGGGCGAAGGGCCAGCGGGTCAACGGCTCGGTCGGCAAGTCGTTCGCATACGGCGCGCAGCGCGGCCGCCTCTTCGTGCAGGGGTCGGCCGACTCGCGGTTCTGCATCCGGCTCTCCGGCGCCGACGTGGTCCTCGGCGGCGAGCCCGCGGAGGAGATCGACGACGGCCGCGGCTGCGTGGTCGACCGCGCGAACGCCAAGGGATTCGCCTTCGAGTACATGACGTCGGGGCGCGCCGTCGTCCTCGGCGACATCGGCCCCTGGGCCTGCGCCGGCATGACCGGCGGGCGCGTCTACGTCAGGCACAACGCCTTCGGCATCGACAGGGCCGCGATCGAACGGCGCCTCGGAGACGGCGCCAAGGTCGAGCTCGCCGAGCTCGACGCCGAGGGGGAGCTCGACGTCCAGGACCTGCTCGGCCACTACGCCGACGAGCTGCGGGCGACGGGACAGGACGACGAGGCCGGCCGCATCTCCGGCCTCGCCGCCGCCGCGCCGGAGCACTTCCTGATGGTCGTGCCCCACAAGGTCCAGGCGGACCCGAGCATCTCGACCGAGTAGACGCCGGTCAGGGGCGGGTGCCGATCCCGCGCAGCTCCTCGAGCAGGGTGTCGAGGAGGGAGTTGGTCCCGTCGGCGGCGCGGGCCACGGCGGCGTCCGCGGCCGCGTGCAGACGTTGCTCGGCGGCGGCGATCCGCCGCTCGACCCGGCGCTCGAGCTCCTCTTCGATCGCCCGTGCCTGCCGGTCCACGGCCTTGGCCACGGCCTTCGAGGCCCGCTTGTCGACGTCGCGGGCCAGCCTGCGGCGCAGCTTCTTGGCCCGGCGGCGCGTCTCCTTGCGGGCCACCTCGGCCGCCTCGGCTCGCAGGACGTCGATCCGCCCCGCGTCACGCTGGCCGAGCCTGCGCTCGAGCTCCGCGATCCGCTCCTCGAGCCGCCGGCCGACCTCTCGTTCGATCTCGTCGATCCGCGTGGCGAGGTCGGCAGGCAGCGCCGGGGCCGGCTCCTCGGGCGGGGGAGCAGGCTGATCCGGCTGGTCGGCCGGAGGCCGGCGCATCCCCGCTTCGACCCGCTCCATCTCCCGGTGGAGCCGCTCGCGTGCCCGGCGGGCCCGTTCGGCCCGCTCATCGTCGCCGCCGGCCGGGTCGGCCGGCCCGTCGCGGGCACGCCGCTCTGCGAGCCGCCGCAGCCACTCGCTTGGCGTGACAGGCGGTTCTTCGGGCCCCCGGCCCTCTCCAGACTCTTCCGTCACTCGACGGAAGGCTAGGACTCGATCAGGACGAGGCGGTAGCGACCGATCGCGAGCTGGTCGCCGTCGGAGAGCGCCGCCCATTCGACGAGCTCGCCGTTCAGGTAGATCCCGTTGAGGCTGCGGTCGTCGAGGACGCGGAGGCGGCGCCCCTCCTCCCAGACGACCAGTGCGTGGCGGCGCGAGACCGTGGGGTCGTCGAGCCGCAGGTCGGCGGTCACGCTGCGCCCGACGCGGTTCCAGCCGTGGTCGAGCTCGTGCACGTGGATGCCGTCGTCCTCCCAGGCGAAATACCGCCCCGGCCCGGGAAGGGATGCGCGCGCCTCGGCCAGCCAGTGCGGCTGGCGTTCGGTCCCCGGTGGGACCTGGAACTCGATCGTCCGGTCGGAGACCGAGCGCTCGAGGAGGCCGCCGCTGCCGATCATGGTGGCGGTCCCGTCGGCGTCGTCGGTGGGGGAGGGGTCGAACATCGACGCGCGTCGGAAGACCGTGCCGCGACAGCGGGGGCAGTCGGGGAGGTCGTCGAGCTGGCGAAGCGAGACGTGAGAGTTGCACCCGACGCAGGAGAACGTCCCGGCTCCCGGGGACATGCCTGAAACGTACGAATCGCTCGCGGCGCTGATCACGACTGGTCCTTCCTCCCTGCCGCGTTTCATGCTACAGACGCCTCAAGGAGCGGTTTGGAAATTCGTGCGCATTTCAACCGAATCTCCAGCAATTTGCGGCGAACGAGGACGTGGCGCCGCTCACGCCAGGGGCGCAGCGGCGGTCCGCGGCCGGCCGGCGGGCACGGGCCGCGGATACTCGCGACGCACGGTGGCGGCGCCGCCCGCGGTGCGGACGCGCTCGCGGCGCAGCGGATCACCGAGCGCCTCGGCCCGCGGCTTCGCGCTGCAGAGGTCGCAGACGAATGACTCGCGCCGGCCCCGGCCGACCACCGTCACCTCTTCGCCGACCAGCGGCGTCCGGCAGCAGACCGAGCAGAGAGCGGATTCCTCCACGCTCGCCTCTTCTGCGGCGCCGGCCGCGTTCCTTCCCCGTCGCGGCGACTCATAGAATCGCCGCGGATGGGCCCAGTTCGCGCCGAGATCGACGTCGACGTGCCGCGCGAGCGGGCCTTCGCGGCGGTCGGAGACCTCGCTCTGCGCCCGGTGTTCACCGATCACTTCGCGTCCGACTACCACCTGCTCAGCGTCGATACGACGGGCGTGGGCGCCGGCGCCAGGTTCCGCTTCTTTGCCCCGCCGAAGGCGGTCTGGATGGACACGGCGATCACCGAGATCGACCCCGGTCGCCGAATCGTCGAGCGGGGAGGAGGCGGTCGCAACAACCGGGTCACCTCGACCACCGTCTGGGAGGTGGAGCCCGGTCCGGGCTCCCTCACCACCATCCGCGTGCTCTACGCGACCGAGTCACCGGACGTTCGCGACCGGCTTCGTGAGACCGTGGGCGTGGCGGCGCACTGGTACGAGCGCGACTGGGCAATCGCGCTGCGGCGCCTGCGCGACCTGCTCGAGTCCGAGGCACCTCTCCGCGGCGCCGTCGGCGTGGCCGGAGGCGACCGCCTGGCCGCAGCGGCGCCCGGGTCCGGCCTCTCGATCACATCAATAGACTCACGCCGCTGATGGCCGGACGGCGCCGAGCGACAAGCCTGATGCTGGCGGCAGGGCTCGTCGCCGCGGCGATCGCACTGGCCGGCTGCGGCGGCGAAGAGACCACCAGCGTCGTCGAGGGCGAGCCGGTGGAGCTCGGCTCGCTCGAATACAACGTCCTCTTCTCGCGCTTCCTCAACCCCGACGACACCGAGGACAAGGCATACCTGGAGGGCCAGCCCGCACCCGGGCAGGACACCATCTACTTCGGCATCTTCGCCCAGGTCGAGAACCACGACTCCGAGGAGTCGCAGACCCTGCCCGGCACGTTCACCATCGTCGACGCCGACGAGAACGAGTTCGAGGCGGTCGAGAGCGAGAGCCCCTACGCGCTCCCGCTCGGGGAGGAGATCCCGCCGAAGGGCGAGATCCCTGCACCGGACTCCGTGCCCGCGGTCGGGCCGATCGAGGGTTCGCTGCTGATCTTCGAGATCACCGAGTCCTCGACCGAGAACCGCCCGCTGACCCTGCTGATCGACGGCGAAGACGGCCCGGCCGAGGTTGAGCTCGACCTCTGAGGCGCTCGCGCCTCCCGGCGTCCCGCTGCTGGTCGCGGGAGCCGGCGCGGCGCTCGTCCTCGTCCGGCTCGCCGGCACTCCGGGGACCGTCATCGGCGTCGTCGCGATCCTCGTCGGGACGATGCTGTCGGCCACGCACGCGGACCGGCCGGCCGCGATCTCCGGCTGGTGGAACCTGCTCGCGGCGGGCGCGGCGATGGTCCTGGCGGGGACGCTCCTCGGGCTGGTCGCGGAGACGCCCGGAGGGCTGATCACCGCGCTCGGCGCGATCCTCGTCGCCGTGGCCGTCGCCCTCGGCATACCCGCGTGCGGCTCGCGCTGAGGCGCCCTAGAGGCCGGCGGAGAGGATCTGAGCCGCGGCGGGCGCCGCAACCTCGCCGCCGGCGGCATCCGCGTCGATCAGGTTGACCGCCACCACGAGGCGCGGCCGGTCGGAGGGTGCGAACGCGGTGAACCACGCATCCACGTACTGCTCGACCGGCGTGCCGGGCGGCAGGTTCTCCTGGCCGGGCTTCGGCCCGAGCTCGGCGGTCCCGGTCTTGCCGGCGACCTGGGCCTCGGGGATGGCGCCGGCCGTCCCGGTCCCGAACTCGACGACGCCCTCCATCAGGTCGGTCAGCTGCGCGGCGATCCGCTTCGACATCACCCGGTGCGATGACGCGGCCGGGCCGAGCTCGGGCTGCGCGACGATCGCATTCGGCTCCCGCACCCCGTCGTTGGCGACCGTCTGGGCCACGCTCGCCATCACGAGCGGCGTCGCCAGGACCTCACCCTGGCCGATCGCGCTGACCCCGACGTCGAGGTCGTCGCCGACGTCGCGCGGGATCGACGGCTTCGGCGGGTCGATCGCCTCGACGGCCGCGGGCTCGTAGAGCTGTGGCTCCTCGTTGAAGCCGAACCGCTTCGCGGTGTCGACCAGCGCCTTCTCGCCGACCTCGACGCCGAGCGGGGCGAAGACGGAGTTGCAGGAGTGGGCGAATGACTCGCGGAAGTCGCCGCCGCAGAACTCGCCGTTCGCATTGAGGATCTCGCGACCGCCGACGTTGACGCCGTCGAGGACAGGGAACTCCTCGTCCATCGTCACCTTGCCCTCCTGGAGGGCGGCGGTTGTGGTGATGATCTTGAAGGCCGATCCCGGCGGTCGCGGGACGCTGAACGCCGACCCGGCCAGCGCCCGGACGTCGCCGGTACGGGCGTCGAGGACGGCGATTCCGCCCAGCCTGCCGGCGAGAGCGGCCACGGCGGCCTCCTGGAGGTCGGGGTCGATCGTCGTCCGGACCCGCTCGCCCCGTACGGGCTCGGATTCGGCGAGGACGCGGGGCTCGCCGCCGTCCTCCGGCACCGCCAGCAAGCTCCCTCCGGGCCGGCCCGCGAGGCGCGAGTTGAAGGCCTGCTCGAGGCCGCTGACGCCGACCGGGGTGCCCCGGGGGAACCCCTGTCGGGCGAGAGTCGCGGCGTCCTCGGGTTCGGCCTCGCCCACCTCGCCGGCGACGTCAAGGGCGGTCGAGCCCAGTGGAGAGGAGCGCTCCTCGACGGGTCCCTCGGCGAGCGGCGTGCCGTCGCGGGCGAGGATCGGCGCCCGCCCGGCGAGCCTGATGCGGCTGTCCAGCCGCTCGCCCTCCCGCAGTCCCGGGAAGACGAGGTGCGGCGCCCAGGCGACCTCCTCGCCATCGAACGGGATCTCGACCTCGGCCTCGACGTCGCCGAACGCCACCGTGCCGACGCGGATCGGGACGCGGACCACCTTCTCCCCGCCCGGGTCCTCGGGATCGCTCGCCTCGCCGGGTTCGAGGCGGTCGAGCGTCGAGGTCTCCTCGGCGTCGAGATAGGCGTTGGCGAAGTCGGTGCGTGACGTCTCGTCACGGGCCGCCGGGGTCAGTTCCCGGTACATGGTGGCGAAGTCGCTGTCCGCCCACGCATCCACGAACCGCTCCGCGGCGAGCTTCTCGGGCGGGTCGTCGGCTCCGGTCGCGGCGCCGGCCACGAACGAGACGGCTGCTGCGAGGGCCAGGGGCAGTGTGCGGGTGACGAGACGGCGGCGCCGCTCCGCTCCGGGCGGATTCTGATTCACGGGCCGACGATTCTAAGCCGGTCGCCAACGGTCCGAGAGGACGGGGGCGCCTGGTTTGATTCGCGGGTGACCCTCCTCGACTGGGGCATAGCCGCGTTCACGATCGCCCTCGCCCTGTGGGGCTATCAGCAGGGCCTCGTCGTGGGGGCGCTCACGCTCGGCGGGTTCGCCGCCGGCGCGTTCCTCGGCAGCCGGGTCGGTCCGGCCGTGCTCGAAGGAGGATCGAAGTCCCCCTACGCGCCGCTGTTCGCCGCGATCGGCGCGCTCCTCCTCGGCGCGGTCGCCGCGGTGATGCTCGAGGGACTCGCGATCGAGCTCAGGGCCCGCCTCGTGCGAGGCCGTTTTCTCGATCTGGTCGACGGCGCGGGGGGAGCGGTGCTGATCGGGGCCGCGGCGCTGGGACTCTCCTGGCTGTTCGGCGCCGTAGCCCTCCACGCGCCGGGCGCCACCGAGCTTCGCGGCGACGTCCAGCGCTCGCTGATCCTCCAGCGGCTGAACGAGGTCCTGCCGCCGTCGGGGCCGATCATCAACGCGCTCAACCGCGTCGACCCGGCGCCTTCGATCACGGGACCGTCGGCGCGGGTGGCGCCGCCGGACGGCGAGGTGGCGCAGGATCCCGACGTGCTCGCCGCCGGCGACTCGGTGGTTCGCGTCCTCGGGACGGCCTGCGGGCTGGGGGTCGAAGGTTCGGGATGGGCTGCGGCCCCCGGCCTCGTGGTCACCAACGCGCACGTGGTCGCCGGGCAGGACGACACGTCGGTGAGCACGCAGGACGGCACCTCGGCCGCCGCCCAGGCGGTCTTCTATGACCCTCACGACGACCTCGCCGTCCTCCAGACCGGATTGGACCTCGAGGCGCTCGCAATGAACGCCCGGGTCAGGGCCGGGGCGAGGGCAGCGGTCCTCGGCTATCCCGAGAACGGGCCCTACGAGGTTAGCCCGGCCCGGATGGGCACGACCAGCGAGGTGATCAGCCAGGACGCCTACGGACGCGGTCCGGTGCGCAGGCGGATCGTCGCCCTGCGGGGGAGCGTCCGGAGCGGCAACTCAGGGGGCCCCGCCGTCGGTGAGGACGGGCGGGTGCTGGGGACGATCTTCGCGGCGACCACCAGCGGGCCGCCGAGCGGCTACGGGATCCCCAACGGCGTGGTCCGGCGAGCGCTCGGAGAGGCCGGGCACCCCGTCGACACCGGGCCGTGCACCGGCTGAGGGGCCGAGCAGCGGGATCTCCAGCGTCGATCACTTACGCTGGGTAAGCTGCGTCCGGGTGCAAGGGATGCCCAGCCCGCGACAGTCGAACGACCCCGCGCGCGGCCGCGTGGCCGGATCGCCGCTCGGACGGCGCACCGCCGTCGCCGTCGCCGAGCGACCCGGCGAGGTCTGCCCGCACTTCCACACGGCGATCGAGCTGGTCGGCAAGCGCTGGTCCGGGGCCATCGTCTGGGCCCTGGGGGATGGACCCGTCCGCTTCGGTGAGCTGAGCCGTCGGGTTCCGGGTGTCTCGGACCGTCTACTGTCGCGGCGACTCCGGGAGCTCGAGGACTGGGGCCTGGTCGAGCGGAGCGTCGAGGAGGGGGCGCCGGTGCGCGTCAGCTATGCCCTGACCGAGAAGGGAGCGGATCTGCAACCCACGCTTCAGCGGCTGCGCGAATGGGCGATTCGCTGGCACACTTGACCATCACGTGTAATGGTTGGTCCGGTAGACCGAAAGGAGAGAGGGATGGACCGCGACAGCACCGACATCGGCAGCAAGGACTTCACGTTCGGCGTCACCGGCATGCTGCTGATGATCGCCGTGGCGATCGCCTTCCTGATCTTCAGCTGACCTCGCCCGGACCACCCTGCGTCAGCCGGGGCAGGAGCTCGCGAAGCGTCTGCAGCTCGGCGGCGCTGAAGTGATCGGCGAAGCGCTGCTTCACCCCCGCCCGGTGCGTCGCCCTCAGCCGCCGAAGTAGTCGCCGGCCCCGGGCGGTCAGGCTGGCTTCGACGCTTCGGGCGTCGTCTTCGGCCCGTTCCCGGCCGACGAGCCCCTCCCGTTCGAGCCGATCGACCCGGCGCGAGAGGCCGCTCGGGCTGAGGACCACGGCTGCGGCCAGGTCGCACATCCTCAGCCGCCCGCCGGCGGCCTCGCCGAGCTGGGCGAGGACGTCGAAGTCCCCCAGCGCCACGCCGTGCTCGTCGCGCATCTCCTCGTCGAGCTCCCGCATCAGCCGCGAGTGGGCGCGCAGGAAGTCCTTCCAGACAGCGAGTCCCGCTTCGCTCAGCGGCTCCGCTGCCGCTCGCTGTCGGGCCGTTGCGGTCACGGAGGCAAGTCTAGCCGCAGTTATTTGCTTGTGCAAGCATCTGATATACTTGCGTATGCAAGGAACTGAGGAGGAACCACATGGCAACTGCAACTCTCACCCGACCCACCGTCCCGACCGGCACCTGGGCAATTGACCCGGTCCACTCGAAGGTCGGCTTCGCCGTCAAGCACATGGGCGTCGCCACCGTGCGCGGGGAATTCCGCGAGTTCGAGGGGACGATCGAGATCGGCGAGGGCCTCGAGTCCTCACGCGCATACGGCGTAGTCAAGGCCGCCTCGGTCAACACGAACCAGGAGCAGCGCGACGAACATCTCCGTTCGGCCGACTTCTTCGATGCCGACGTTCACCCGGAGCTGCGCTTCGAGTCGACCCGGATCGAGGCGATCGACGAGGACACCATCCGCGTCGTCGGCGAGCTGACGCTGAACGGCGTCACCCGTGAGCTGGAGCTCGAGGCCGAGATCCTCGGCACCGGACTCGGGGCGAGCGACGAGGAGCGGATCGGTCTCGAGGTGACCGGGCAGCTCTCGCGGCGCGACTACGGGATGCGCTTCAACGCGGCCCTCGGCAGCGGCAACGCCGTCGTCGCCGACAAGGTCAAGCTGGAGCTCGACCTCGCCGCCGTCAAGCAGGACTAGCCGGGACGACCTCCCGATGAACAGACGCCCGGCCCCCCGGCCGGGCGTCTCGCGTTCGGGGGCTCACCACGCCCGAGGGTTCCCCTCGGGGATCTCGTCGCGCACGAGCCTCCCCTCGACCACTGGCACCGGCGGCGGCTCCGTCGTCGCCCGGAACAGGTCGCGCTGGCCGGCGCCGAGGCTGTCGAATGCCGCCTCGACGGCCCGGACGTAGCTGGCGAGGACGACCGCGCCCTCGGGTGCGGCGGGGGCGTGGTTGCCGCGCTTGGCGGCGTAGGCGACGACCAGGTCAAAGGGCTGGTCCGGCGCCTCGACGTCACTCGTCACGTCGACCCGGTCGTAGCGCATCTCTCGCAGGTCGAGGCGGTCGAGCTCGGCCTCGCTGACCTCGACCAGCGCCCCATTCGGTCCCGCTGCGCCGCCGTCGGGATGACGCTCGAGGTTGAGGCCGAGGATGAACGGCGGCAGCTCGGCGCCGGGCTCGATCGCGAAGGTCTTCTCGGCTCTCAGGTTGTCGCGCAGGAGCGACCAGCGGCGGATCCAGCCGCGCAGACGGGCGGGGCGCGGCTCGGGGACCGCCCGCCCGAGGGTCCGCGCGGCGCTCGCGGCGTCGACCAGGGATCCGTATCCGAAGACCGCGGAGAGGGTCATCTGCGGCTGTCATTCTCCCTGCCATGGGTCAGGAATCGATCCCGATCCCCGGTGAGCCCAGCGGCGCGGCGGACCCGAAGCTACCCGGGCCATTCGCGGTCGGCCGCTACGCCCGCAAGCTCCAGGAGTGGCTGCGCGGCCGCGCCAGGGTCCTCCTGATCGGCGAGGTGACCGGTCTGGGCCGCAGCCGCGTCCAGGTCTACTTCGAGCTGCGCGACGGCGAGGGCGCGGTCCCGTGCGCGATGTGGCTCTCCGACCTCGAGCGGATGGGCCTCGACGAGCGGACCCTCCGCGACGGCGCCGAGGTCGTCGTCGGCGGCGGTCCGGACTACTACCCGGGCGGGCCCCAGTCCTCGCCGGGCTTCACGTTCCGCGCGACCCACCTGCGCCTGGCCGGCGAAGGCGACCTGCTGGCCCGGCTCGAGCAGCTTCGCCGCCAGCTCGAGGCGGAGGGCCTTTTCGACCTCCAGAAGCAGCTTCGCCGCCCGCGCCTGCCGCGGACGATCGGCGTCGTCACGGGCGAGCGCGGCGCCGCGCGCCAGGACTTCCTGGCCGGGCTCGAGCGCCGCGGCTGGCGGGGCACGGTGATCTGGGGCTTCGCCCCGGTCCAGGACCGCCACGCCGCACCCGCGATCACGCGGGCGTTGCAGGACCTCGCCGCGCGACCCGAGGTCGAGGCGATCGTCGTGACCCGGGGCGGGGGCAGCCTCGCCGACCTCTGGGCCTTCTGCGACGAGACGCTCTGCCGGACCACCGCGATGCTGCGGGTGCCGGTCATAAGCGCGGTCGGTCACGAGCGCGACCGGACCCTGATCGACGAAGTGGCCGCCGTCGCCTGCTCGACCCCCACCCACGCCGCCGAGGCGGCCGTGCCGCTCGACTGCCGCGAAGCGCGCGAGTCCCTCGACCGCTGCGCCGCCGCCCTCGGCCGCACCGCCGCCGCGGCCGTCGGCGACCGGACCCGGCACCTCGCGGCCCTGGCCCGTGGCCCGGCCCGGGCGCTCCAGCGGGAGCGCTTCGTCCTCAACCAGTCGATCCGCGAGCTCCGGGCCGCCGCCGAGCGCCGGGTCGGCGAGCGGGCCGACTACCAGCGCAGGATCGCCCTCGTCGTCCTGGGCCGGGCCGGACGGCGGGCGGCCGGAGCGGCGGCGGCCGCGGTCGGCGAGAGCGGCCACCGGGCGGCGGCGCTCGAACGGGCCGGGCAGGCAGCGGTGAGGCGCCGCCGCGACGCGCTCGCCGGCAACGGCGTCGCGCTTCGGGCGCACGATCCCGAGCGGACCCTGGAGCGGGGGTATGCCCGCGCCGAGCGAGACGACGGCGAGCCGGTGACCACTGCGGCCGCCGCAGCCGCCGCTGGACGTGTCAGGCTTCGCTTCGCGGACGGCGCGCTCGGCGCGACCGTCGAAGACGAGGCAGACGGGGAGTGAGCGAGGAACCCAAGAGCTACGAGGCCGCCGTCGAGCGTCTCGAGCAGATCATCGACCGGCTCGACTCGGGTCAGGCCGGGCTGCGCGAGACGCTCGACCTCTGCAAGGAGGGGCGCGAGCTCGTCACCTACTGCGCGTCGGAGCTTGATGCGGTAGGCGAGGGGCTCAAGGAGCTGCGGCTCGACGAGCTCGCGGCGAGACTCGAGACCCAGTGAGCTAGGCCGCGGCGGTCGCGGGTGGCCGGGCCGGGTTGCTGCACAGACGCCGCCGCGCCGGGCAGTCGCGGCAGAGCTCCCAGGTCGGCGTCGCGGTCACCTCGAACTCGCCGGCGGCCGCCCGGGCGACGGTCTCCTCGAGCCGCGCCCGGCCCGCGGCGACATCCTCCCGTCCGAGCTCGGCCTGCGCCGCCTCCTGCGGCCGCTCGAGGAAGACCCACGCGACCCGCACCCGCTCGGACCCGGTCGCCTCGGCGGTCGCCAGCGCATACAGCAGCCGCTGCAGCTCGTAGCGGCCCGCCGCCTCGGCCGGATCGGCTCCCTCGAGACGGTCGGTCTTGAAGTCGATGACGAGCGGGGTCAGGCCCGGGCCGCTGCCCAGCATGTCGATCGAGCCGCGGACGAGCTGCCCCCGAAGGGCGAGCAGGAACGGGGCCTCGGGCCGGACCGAAGGCATCGCCCGCAGCTCGGCGCAGAGCGGTGACGCGAGCCAGCCGCTGACCTGGGCGAGCGCTCGCTCCAAAGTCCGGTCCGGGTCGAGGCCGGCGCCGGCGAGGCGGCGCCGGGCAAAGTCCTCTTTCGGCTCGACCCAGCGGTTGCGGGCGCTCCACTCGAGCAGCGCATGCACGGCGCTGCCGAATGCGAGCGCTCCGGGACCGCCCGCCCCTGCCGCCTTCAGCCCGAGCACGCGCTCGGTGTGGAAGCGATAGCCGCAGCGCTCGTACTCGGCGAGCGCGGAATACGAGAGCGCCGGCAGGGCGGGGGCGGGGTCGCTGTGCTCGAGCAGGGGCGGGGCGCCGGTCGACGTCGGCACCTCCGGCCGCTGGCGCCCCGCCGAGCGCACCAGCTCGGCGGCGCGCTCCGGGCTCTGGTCGTTGACCCGCGTCAGCACCTCGGCCGGCGCGAAGCCCGCGCCGAGACCGGGCCGCGGCTCCGGCGGCGGCACAGTGCTGGTGGCCCCGTCCTCTACCTCGTCGATGCCGAAGGCCGCGGGGAGCCGCGCGATCACGGGCCGCCGGGCCGATCCGTTGCCCGACATGACTCCGCTGAGCAGCAGCCGCTCCTCGGCCCGCGTCGCGCCGACGTAGAAGAGGCGCAGCTCCTCGGCGATGTCGCGCTCCTCCGCCATGCGCCGGAGGCGCTCCATCTCGAAGAGAGGGGCCGACTCCGCGCCCATCCGGGCGAGCCGCATGCCGACCGCCGGGGGACGACCGGGGCCGAGCCGCAGGGCCGGCGGGAACCCGCCCTGGATCAGCCCGCGGCCGAGGTCGGCGACCGCGACCACCGGAAACTCGAGGCCCTTCGCGGTGTGAATCGTCATCACCCGCACCCCGTCGTGGTCCTCCTCCGCGGTGGCGGCGGTCGGGTCATCGCCGGCTTCGGCCCGGGCCCGGGCGTAGTCGATGAAGCCACGCAGGTCACGGCCCTCGGCGTCCTCGAACTCGCGGGCGAGCCGCATCATCTGCCGCACGTTCGCCAGCCGCTCCGTGCCCAGGTGCTGCTGGAGGATGGCCAGGTCATAGCCGGTCTCCCGCACCGCCCGGTCGATCAGCTCCTCGAGCGCAACGCGGGGAGCGGCCTCGCGGAGCAGCAGGACGATGGCGCAGAACGAGGCGAGCCGCTCACGCTGGCCCGGCTCGATCCGCTCGAGCAGCTCCGGCTGCTCGACATCCGCCTCCGGCCAGACGCCGCCGGCCTTCTGGGCGGCCGTCCAGAGCCCGCCGGAGCCGCCGGCGCGCCGCAGCAGCCACAGCGTCTCGGGCCCGACCCCGCCGGCCGGCGAGGCGAGCGCCCCGAACAAGGGCTCCTCGTCGCGCGGGTTGGCGATCACGGACAGGAGGCAGAGCATGTCCTGCGCCTGCTGCCGGGACCAGTAGCCCCGCCCGCCGACCACGTAGGGCCGCAGGCCGGCCCGGTCGAGCGCCTCCTCGAACGCGTCGACGTGGGAGAAGGCCCGCAGCAGCACGACCATGTCGCCGCGGGGGACGCCGGCCTCGGCGAGCCGGCTCAGCCGCGCCGCCAGGAACCGCGCCTCGGCCACCGTGGCCTTCGGGGTCGTGTCGTCGACCCGCAGCGCGAGGTCGATCTCGTCCGCGTCCCACTTCCCGCGGGTGATCAGGAGCTCCACGGACGGCGCGCCGCCGCGGGGATCGGGCTCGGCGGGCGGCGCACCGGCGGTCAAAGGGCGAAAGCCCTGGGGGTGGGCGGAGGCGAGGAGCGATGCACCGATCGCGTTCGTGGCTGCGATCAGCTCCGGCCGGGCGCGGAAGTTGCCGCTCAGACCGAGGACGTCGGCCGGGCGGTCGCCCGCCGCCTCGCCGCGCAGGCGGGTGCGCTCGCCACGGAACACGTCGAGGTCGGCGTGGCGGAAGCCGTAGATCGACTGGTACTCGTCCCCGACCACAAAGCGCCGGGTGGCGGGGCCGGTCAGAGCCTCGACCAGCCGTAGCTGGAGTCGGTTCGTGTCCTGGAACTCGTCGACCATGAGATGGGTGAAGCGCTCGCCGTAGGCCTGGCGGAGGGGCTCGCTCTCGGTCAGCAGCGCGACCGCGAGGAGCTGGAGGTCCTCGAAGTCGAGCGACGCCCGCGCCGCTTTCGCCTCCTCGTAGCGTCGGTCGAACAGCTCGAGCAGCTCGCGGACGTGCTCGTAGGCGGCGAGTCCGCCATCGACCTCGGCGGCGCGAGAGCGCGCCACCGCTGCGGCGGCACAGAAGCGCGCCAGCCCCTCGGGCTTCCACTTCCGGCAGACCGCCGCCAGCTCGTCCACGGAGGGCAACCGCGTGGCGCGACTTCGCGCCAGCGCCAGCGCTTCCTCGATGACCGCGCGCTGGGAGGCGACCGGGCCGGCCTGCGCCAGCGCCTCCTCTGCGGCCGCCTCCAGCTCGTCGAGCGAGCTCGGAAGGTCGGTGGTCGGCGGATCCGGCAGCCGCGGGCGCAGCTCACCGCGGCTTCGCAGCTCGGCATGGGCGCCGGTGACCAGGTCCCGCAGTCCATCCGGCCGGTAGGCGGCCACCGTCGTCTCGCGGACGGGATCGCCGCCGGCGAGGAACTCCTCCAGGACGTCGTTGAACGCCGCCGTGGCGGTGCGCTCGGCGGCGGGAGCGTCGAGGACGCCGAACCGCGGGTCGAGACCGGCCGCGACCGGGTGAGAGGCCAGGAGGCGGCGGCAGAAGCCGTGAATCGTCGTGATCCACCCGGCGCTCAGGCCCGAGACGGCCGTCGCGAGGTGCTCGGCCAGTGCCGCGTCGCCGGCCTCCGAAGCCGCGCGCGAGCGACGGTCGAGCTCGGCGCGCACCCGGGCCCGCAGCTGGGCGGCGGCGCGGTCGGTGAAGGTGATCGCGAGGATCGACTCCGGCGTCGCTTCGTCGACCTCGATCGCCGCGCAATAGCGGTCCACGAGCACCCCGGTCTTGCCGGTGCCGGCGCCGGCCTCGAGGAAGACGTCGCGGTCGCGGGCATCGATCGCCGCCCGCTGCTCGGGAGTCGGCTCGCGGGTAGCCGCGGCGGCGGCCGTGCTCACGAGGAGTCCTCCTCGCCCTCGATCGCCTCGGGTTCGCCGATCGCCCCGCGTTCGCGGCGGCAGATCGGGGCGTAGGTGCAGTAGCGGGGGCAGGTTCCGCCGACCGGGTCGCGGGTGATGTCGCCCTCGCGCATGCGGGCCACGACCGTCGTCGCCTTCGCCTTGGCGGCGGCGAGGACCGCCTCGAGCTCGTCACGACCCACCGCGTCGTTGTCGTAGACGCCGACGCCCTGGAGTTCGGCAGCGGCCGCCTCCTCGAGGACGATCCCGCGCGGCCGTGTGTCGCGTCCCGAGCTGAGCGGGACATAGAGGCCTCCCACCGGTTCGACCCCCCAGAGCTCGCGGACGGCCGCCATGTAGAGGGCGAGCTGGAGCTTCGCCTCGTCGTCGAACTTCTTGTAGGGGGTCGCGGCGCCGAGCTTGTAGTCGCGGACCACGGCGCCGCGGGGGCTCAGGTCGATCCTGTCGATCCGGCCGTGCAGCGAGAAGCCCCCGAGGTCGAGCGCCGGCTTCTCGTCCTCATAGCCGAAACCGGCCTCGACCGTCTCCGGTGTGGGCAGCGCGGTCGGCGAGCTCGTCGCTTCGCGACGGAGCAGGGCCGCCAGCAGCGCCTCCGCGCGTCGCAGGAGCGCCCGGTCGATCGACCGCTCGGTTGAGAAATCGAATCCCCCGGCCTCCTCCGACGTCAGCTCTCCGGCGCGGGCGACCCAGCGGTCGAGCGAGCCCTCGCGCGGGATCGGATCCCCGCCGGGCCGCTCGGTGTAGAGGCGCTCGAGGACCTTGTGCATGAGCCCACCGAGCAGAAGCGGCTCGGGCTTCGGCTCGAGACGGTCCGGCCGGAGCTCGTGGTCGACGAACCAGCGGTAGGAACAGGTCGCGAATGCCTCCAGGGTGGTCCCGCCGAAGGCCGCCCGCCCGGCCAGCTCGGCCGCGAACTCGGTGCTCTCGATTCCTTCCGGGAGGAACGTCTTCTCGCGCGCCCGCTCGAGCCGACCGAGCACGCGCGTGGCGACTGCGGCCGGCACCGGCATGCCGCCGAGGAGGTCGGCGGAGGCGGTCGCGGCGAGAGCGCGGGCCAACTCGTCCTCGCCGGGGGCCGCCGAAGGCTCGAAGACGACGTCTCCGAGCCCGCGCGCCCGGGTGATCTGCGCCTCGACTGGGTCCTCGCCCGAGGCCGGGACAGGCGGGGCCAGCAGGCGGCGCACGTCGTCGAGGAATGGTGAGCGCGCTTCGGCCTCGCCCCGCTCGTCGCTCCCCCGGTAGGACAGGAACAGCCGGTGGGTGGGGAGGGAGAGGCAGGAGTAGAAGAGGTAGGCCTCCTCGGCCTCGGTCTCGGCCCGCTCGGGGAGACCGAGGGAATGGCGCTGCTCGTCGGTGAGGAAGGGTCCCGAGTCGCGGTGGCGGGGGAATTCCCCATCCTGGAGGGAGGCGGCGAAGAGGGTGTGAAATCGGCCGGCCCGCAGCCGGTAGGGGCTGGCTATGCGCACCCGCCCGGTCGCCGGCCCGGTCCAGAGCGGCAGCTGGAGGTCCTCGAGGAGCGCCGGCAGGTCCGCGGCCCCGGGCTGCAGTCCCGGCAGGGCGCCGAGCTCTTCGAGCGCGGCCGCGATCGCCGCGCCGGCTCGTACCTCCAGCGCAGCCGCCGGCCCGGGCACCAGCCCGCGGGTCTCCTGCCGCGCGAGCGGCCACTCGGCGATGTCGCGGACCAGGCGAGCGCATTCGTCCAGCAGCCCGGCGGAGTCCCCGCGCAGCTCGCGGAGACGAGTGAACTCGCCGGCCGCCCGCTCCTCGCGCTCGGCCAGGAGTGCCGCCACCTCGGCGGCGTCGCCGAGGCGCTCGCGGCGCCGGCGCCGCTCGATCGAGTCGACCCGAGCCGGCGCCGCCCGGGCGGGGCCGCGTAGATAGCGCATCAGCGCCTCGGCCGAGCCTTCGGTCACGGCGCGCAGAAGCGCGGTCAGCGTCGCGCCGGTCGCCGTCCGGGCGACCGGGACCTTCGCCTCGAGCGCGACCGGGATCCCGAACGAGCCGAAGACCCGGGCGAAGAGCGTCCCGTCCGACTCCGGGGAACGAAGCGCGACCGCGACGACGTCGGCGTCTAGGCCGTCGGCGAGGAGGCGGGCGATCTCGGCGCCGATCGCCTCGGCCTCGGCGCGCCGTCCCGCCGACCGCAGGAATACGAGGCTCTCGTCGGGCGCGACCGGCACGGCGGACTTCTGCAGGAAGCCGCGTTCGAGCGCGAAGAGCAGCGGGCTCGCGGTGTTGTCCGGCTGCGCTGGCAGCGCCTCCTCGGTGGCGCCGCGGCGGCGCAGCTCTTCGAGCAGCCGCGCCCGGGCGGCCAGGGCTCGGCGGTCCTCGTACGTGAGCGCGACGGTCACCGGCGCGCCGCGGCTCATCGCGGCCACCAGCTCGAGCTGCTCACCGGTCATGTCGTCGAAGCCGTAGAGCAGCACGGGCCGTCCGCGCCAGAGGTCGGGGTCCCGCTCGAGTGCCGCGGTCGTGGCCGCCGCCGTCGCGTGCACGTCGCTCATCCCCGCCGCTTCGCGCAGGTCCAGGAAGGCGGCGAACAGCGCCGCCATCTCCGACAGGTAGGCGGACTCTCCGAGGTCCCCGGCGGCCGCGGCGACCGAGTCGGCGCTGGCGCCGGCCGCCTGGAGCTCGCCGATCAGCTCGTCCAGGGCAACGGCGAAGCCGGGGGTGGCAGCCGACCGCCGCAAGACCCCGAGCGGCGTCCGGGCGGCCGCCTCACGGGTGAGGCGCAATCGCTGCGTCGGCGTCAGGACCGGGCCGCCGGCGATCCCGGCGGCCGCCGCGGCCTCGCCGAACAGCGCCTCGAACGTGGCGACCCGGCCGCCGAGCAGCGCGCCGTCGCGGGCCAGCTCGCGCTCGAAGGCGAAGACGTCGTCCAGGGTGGGCACGACCAGGATCGGTTCGCGCGGCAGGGCCTCCGCGAACCGCCGCCGGACGTGACCGGCGCGACCGGAGTTGGGGGGACCGTGGAGGAGGTGGAGCGACATCTGGTGGTGGCTCTGAGATTAGGGTCGGCGTCGGCGTACGGCACCTGACGGAAGCCGCATCCAGCGCGATTTCGGCGCCGCTTTGCCGTCGGGCGGCGGGTCTATCTTCAGCCTCGTCCCGACCACCCCGCCAGAGAGGACGCCGACATATGTCGCTCTGCTTCGTAGACCCGGCTGATGCGATCCGCGCGATCGCCGACTCGGTCGGCCGCGAGGCCCGCCGCCAGCTGCTGGGCGAGGCGGTGCGGGCGTGGGTGGACGAGATCCCCGACGACGAGCTCGAGACCCACTACGCGAAGGCGCTGTCCGAGCTCGACGAGCACGACCTCTCGATGCTCGCCGCCTGGCACGGATCGCTGGACGTCGGCCAGCCGCTGCCGAACCGCGACTTCCTGATGGGCGCGTTCCCCTCGCTGGGCGAGCACCGGCGCGAGGCGCTGAAGCTGGCCGCCGGCTTCAGGGGGGAGGAAGCCGTCGACGCCGGCGTCACGGAGGACCACGCGCTGGAGATGGTGCTCGACTGCCTCTCGTCGCCGCGGCTGATGGAGCTGACGGCCGAGGCCGTCGACCTCTACGTCTGGGACCGCGCCGGCTCCGACAACTAGGCGTCTATCGGCCGAGCGCCGCGCGGATCTCCGGGATCGCCTGCTGGTTGTCGCGGAAGTGGACGGCGTGGATGCCGAGCTCCCGGGCCGCCTCGCAGTTGACCTCGACGTCGTCGACGAATAGGCAGCTCGGCGGCTCGGCGCCGAGGCGCTCCAGGGTGATCTCGTAGATCCGCGGCTCCGGCTTGCGGCAGCCGACGAAGGCGGAGTCGACGACGACCGCGAACAGTTCGTCGACCGGCATCATCGACCGCCAGAGCGGCTCCCACTCGCGGACGTTGTTGGTCAGCAGGGCCATCGCGTAGCCGCCGTCGCGCAGCTCGGCCATCAGCTCGATCATCGGGTCGTTGGGCGACAGCGCCCGGAAGTAGACCTCGCTGAACCGGTGCATCTCCGGGCGATGGCCGAGCTCGCCCTCGAGCTCCGATGCCATCCGCTCGAGGAACTCGGCCTCGGTGACGTCCCCGCGCTCGAGCTCGAAGAGCGGATGCTCGCCGTCGCGGTCGGCGATCCGCTGCATCGCGTGTCCGAGCGCTTCCATCGAGATCCCGGTCTCGTCCTGGAAGGCCATGAACGACTGGATCAGCGGCGTCGTCAGGACCCCGCCGAAGTCGGAGATGACGGCGGTGATCACCGACCGGCGATCTCGTAGCGCCCGAAGCCCTCGCGCCCCTCCAGCCTCCAGCGGAAGAAGGGCCCCCGCCCCGACGGACCGTCGAGCCAGGTCCCCTCGATCGCGAGGCCGGCGCCGCGCATCGGCGGGTCGGCGTTCCCCCCTTCGAGCTCGAGCGTCGCCCGCCGGTGTCGCCCCTCGGCGTCGTACTCGGTCGAGAGCAGCGTGCGCTGGAATCGGCTCGCCGTGCCGTCGGGCTCGACCAGGACGGCGACGACCTCCTCGGCATCGTGCTCCTCCGCGCCGGGGGGCCTGGCGGCGGCGAGCGCCAGCACGCCACCGTCGCCAAGGACCAGGCCGGCGGAGCGCCGCAGGCCCGCTTCGGCCTCATCGGTGTCGACGAGGAGGCCCAGACAGGCGAAGCTCCCGCCGCCGTCTTCGACCAAGGCGCGGCAGAGCCGAACGCGACGCCGGCCGATCAGCTCGCCCTCCAGCACCGCCTCGGGGCCCAGGGGATCGAGCTCGGCCCCCAGCGGCGACCCGCCGAACGGCCCGTTCTCGTCGCCGGCCGCGTAGAAGCCGCGGCCCGGGTCACAGATCTCGAAGCGTCTCACGGCGGCAGCGTCCGCCCCTCGCCGGCGGCCGGGCCCTCGCCTTCGCCGTCGACCTCGCGGGCGCTGCCCTCGACGTCGAAGGGGACCCCGCCGCCGGGGGCGCCGGGGTCGCCGCCGGCGGGGCCACGCGAGCTCCCCCGCTTCCGCATCCGCCCGTAGCCCCAGGCCGCCGGCCCGCTGACCAGCCTGAACCTGCGGCCGACGACGGCCTGGAGTCCGCGCCGCACCAGCGCCCTCGTCGGCGGGATCAGCAGGATCAGACCGAACACGTCGGTCACGAAGCCCGGGGTGAGCAGCAGGGTCCCGCCGACCGCGATCATCAGCCCGTCGGCGACCTCCCGCGCCGGGAACCGGCGCTCGGCGAGCGCCTGGTTGAACCGCCGCCACGCTTGGCGGCCCTGTTGGCGGAGGAGCAGCGACCCCAGCAGCGCGTCGGCGACCAGGATCGCGAGCGTCGGCACTACGCCGATCGCCTGGCCGACCTCGATGATCACGTACAGCTCGATGATCGGGACGACGATGAACAGCAGCACGAGCAGGGGCACGCGCCCAAGCCTAGTTACGATTCACCTCATGGAGAACGACACGACAACGATCGGCGAGGACGAGGTCCTCGAGGCGCTCGAAGAGGTCATCGACCCCGAGCTGGGGCTGGACTTCGTCTCGCTCGGGCTCGTCTACGACGTCGACATCGAGGGCTCAGACGTCTACGTGACCTTCACGCTGACGACCCCCGCCTGTCCGATCGGACCTCAGGTCTCCGAGCAGATGAAGGAGTTCGTCGGCGACCTCGAGGGCGTCAGCGCGGTCCACCCGAAGATGGTCTTCGACCCGCCCTGGTCCCCGGAGATGATGTCCGAGGACGCCAAGTTCGCGCTCGGCTATTAGCCCCTGCGATCGCTGACAGGACGCCGGCCGGTGTCATGATGGCTGCATGGAGCCGTTGCGCGACGGCCACGGCCGCCTGATCTCCGACCTGCGGGTCTCGGTCACAGACCGCTGCAACTTCCGCTGCCAGTACTGCATGCCGGCCGAGGGCCTGCCATGGCTCGAGCGCTCGGAGTTGCTCTCGTTCGAAGAGATCGAGCGCCTGGTCCGCCTGTTCGCGCGGCTCGGCGTGACCGACGTGCGCCTGACCGGCGGCGAGCCGCTCGTGCGGCGCGACTTCCCGCGCCTCGTGGCGATGCTCGCCGGCGTCCCCGGCGTCGAAGACCTCTCGCTGACCACCAACGGCTACCTGCTCGAGCGCGACGCCGCGGCTCTTGTCGACGCCGGAATCCGCCGCGTAAACGTCTCGATCGACTCGCTGGAGCGCGACCGGTTCTTCCGGATGACCCGGCGGGACGCGCTGCCGCAGGTCATGCGGGGTCTGGATGCGATCGCCGCGTTCCCGCAGGTCCGCCCGGTCAAGGTCAATGCGGTAGCGATCCGTGGCTTCACCGAGGAGGAGGCGGTGCGCTTCGCCGAGTTCGCGCGGTCGAGCGCCTTCCAGGTCCGGTTCATCGAGTTCATGCCGCTCGACGGCGACCATGCCTGGCGGCCCGCCGACGTCCTCACCGGTGACGAGCTGCGCCGCATGATCGAGGCAATCCACCCGCTCGAGGAGGTGCCGCGCGAGCCGTCGGCCACGGCCCGGGTCTTTCGCTTCACCGACGGCGTCGGCGAGATCGGCTTCATCAACCCCGTGTCGGAGCCCTTCTGCGCCGACTGCAACCGGATCCGGCTGACGTCCGAGGGTCGCCTGCGCACCTGCCTGTTCTCGATCCACGAGACCGACCTGCGGGAGCCGCTGCGGACCGGGGCGGGCGACGAGGAGATCGAGGCGATCGTCCGCGACGCCGTCTGGCGCAAGGAGCTCAAGCACCGGGTCGGCGAGACCGGCTTCCGCCGGCCGCCGCGGACCATGTCCGCGATCGGCGGGTGAGTGACCGATCTCACACACCTTGGTCCGGGCCTGCGAGGTCATGTGTGGCGACCAGCGCCGGCATGAGAGGAGAGGGAAGATGAGAGCAGCGCTGCCCCCAGGCCCGCGGGCTCCGAAGATCGTGCAGACCGTCGGCTGGTGGAAGCGGACCGGCCCCTACATGGAGCGCTGCCGCCGCCGTTATGGCAAGCGCTTCACGATCGAGCTCGTCGGCATGCCGCCGTTCGTGATGCTGTCCGACCCCGCCGACGTCAAGGAGGTCTTCACCGCTCCGCCGGAGGTGCTCCACCCGGGTGAGGGCGCCCGGGTGCTCGAGCCGATCGTCGGACGGCACTCGGTGATCCTGCTCGACGAGGGCCGCCACCTCGAGCAGCGCAAGCTGATGCTGCCCGCCTTCCACGGCGAGCGGATGGCGAAGCTGGCCGACGTGGTCGAAGAGGTGGCGGAGCATGAGGTCGCCGCCTGGCCCGCCGACGGCGCGATCAGCCTGCATCCGCGGCTCCAGGCGCTGACGCTCGACGTGATCCTCAGAGCCGTGTTCGGCCTCGAGGAGGGCGAGCGCCTCGACGCCCGCCGCTCCCGCCTCACCGGCGTCCTCGAGTTCAGCGTCAGCCCCCTCTCGCTGATGCTGGACATGCATGAGCGGCTCCACGGCCGCGGGCCGTTCGCCGAGGTGGACCGCCAGAAGCGCGAGGCCGACGAGCTGATCGAGGGGTTGGTCGCCGAGCGCCGTCGCGAGGGGGATGACCGCGGCGACGTGCTCTCGATGCTGCTCGAGGCCCGCCACGAGGACGGGACGCCGATGTCGGTCGAGGAGCTGCGCGACGAGCTGATGACCCTGCTGGTCGCCGGGCACGAGACGACCGCCTCGGCGCTCGCCTGGGCGTTCGAGCGGCTGTCCCGCAACCCGGCCGCCCTCGGCCGTCTCGTCGAGGAGATCGACGACGGGGGCGAGGAGTACCTGCTGGCGGTGATTCACGAGACCCTGCGCCGCCGGCCGGTGCTGCCCAACGCGGCGCCGCGCCTGGTCATGGAGGAGGTCGAGATCGGCGGCTGGCGCTATCCGGTCGGCGCCTGCCTGAACGCCCACGCCTACCTGGTCCACCACGATCCGGAGATCTACCCCGACCCCTACGCGTTCCGCCCGGAGCGGTTCCTGGGGACCAAGCCCGGGACCTACACGTGGATCCCGTTCGGCGGCGGGCGCCGTCGCTGCCTCGGGGCGGGCTTCGCGCTGTTGGAGATGAAGGCGGTCCTGCGCCGCGTCCTGGCCGCGCGGGAGCTGCGGCCGGCGGGGGACTCCTTCGAGCCGGCGCGGCGTCGGGCGATCACGGTCAGCCCGCGACGCGGTGCCGTCGTGGCCCTCGGCCTGCGGGGGCGCGGCGGGGCCCAGGCCGCGGCGTCCGGCGAGCCGGTGGCGGCTGCCGTCTAGCGTGCGTAGACCCGCACCCAGTCGACGAGCATGTCGTTCCGCCGCGGCGTGGAGCGATTGGGAGGGCCGGGCCAGTCACCGCCGACCGCCAGCCCGACGAGGAGCTGCTGGCTGCGGATCGGCTGAATGCCGACGGTCCCGATCGACCCGCAGCGCTCGCCGTCGAGGAAGAACGTGACCCCGCGGGGGCGCCAGCGGGCGGCGTAGACGTGGAAGCGCCGGGCCAGTGAGCGGCCGTGCCGGAGCCACTCGGTCCGGGCCAGGTGGCGGCCCGACAGACTGGCTCCGTGGAGCGAGCAGTAGTAGATCGACGGATCGTCGCCGAGCAGCTCCATCACGTCGATCTCGCCGGTCGCAGGCCAGCCGCGCTTCGTCGCGGCATTGGTCCAGAAGGCGGGCCACAGACCGCGCCCCTTCGGAACCCTGATCCTGGCCTTCACGGTCCCGAACCGGAACGAGAACTTGTGCTGGGTCTCCAGTCGCGCCGAGGTCCAGGACCCGCGGTTGCCGTCGCGGTCCCGCCAGCGCTGGCGGATGGCGGTGATCCGCAGCAGGCCGCGACCCGTCAGGGCGACGTTGCGGCGACGCCCGGTGTTGCAGCTCAGGCTGCCCCAGTTGTCGCACCAGTTCATCCGGACCCACTTGTGCCGGTTGGGCCGGTCGCCGGGCCTGCCCTGGAACTGGTCGGAGAAGATCAGGCGGCCATGGCCGCGTCGCTGCGCGCTCGGTTGGCCGGCGCCGCTCGGCCCATCGGACCCGCCGGCCGCCGCGGGAACGGCCGCCGCGGCCACCGCGGCGCTCAGCACCACCGGGCCGAGCGAGAGAAGAACTCGCCGATCCATCGCCGAAAGCTTTCGACCGCCCATCGCGACGCCTTCAATTTCGCAATGCTTGTGGACGGATGCCCGACCGCCACAAGATCGCCGGCTCGCAGCCGGCCCGGGGCCGCTTCGCGTCGGTGATGGTCAGCCGTGGCGGCTGATCCGCCGGCAGGGAAGCCGGCGATGTCCCGCGACGAGTGGATCACCGACTTCGCGGCCCGGCTCGGCCTGTCGCCCCCCACGGCCGAGGAGATCGACGACCTGCTCGACCTGGCGGCCACTGCCGCGCACTCCTCGCACCGCACCGCCGCCCCGCTGGCCTGCTGGCTGGCCGGCGCCTCGGGGCGTCCCCCCGCCGAGCTGAAGCAGCTCGCCGAAGGGGTCACCCGCCCCGGCTAGCGGTCGCGGGGCACCCGGCCGAGCGCGATCACCGCAAGGACCGGCCGGTGGTCGCTCCCGGCGAGGTCGAGGACGTCGTAGCCGCCGACCCCCGCCCGCTCGTCGGCGAGCACGTGGTCGATCGTGACCGGCGGCGGCACCAGGCGGTCGGCCGGCCAGGTGGGGGTCAGGCCTCGGCCGGTCGCGTCGGCGGCGTCGAACCACCCCCGGTCGAGGACCCGTCGGAGCTCGCGATGGTCGAGGGTGGCGTTGAAGTCGCCGGCCATGACCCCGACGGGCCCGCCGCCGCCGTCAGGGAGGCTGCGGAGCGCGTCCGCCCAGTTCGCGACCGCGTCGGGGCCGCTGGGCGGGAACGGATGCACGCAGACCAAATCGACCCGGAGCCCATCCGGCAGTCGCAGGCGCGCGCGCGGCATCCGGAATGGCATGGCCGGCGCGCCCATCCTGCGCAGCGGGTAGCGGGCGTAGATGCCGCTGCCATAGACGCTGGCGCGCGTGGCCAGGTAGTCGTGCGGGAGCAGCCGGGCGATGCCCGCCTGCCGCAGACGCGCCGCTCCGCCGGGGGTCAGCTCCTGAACCGTGAGGACGTCGACATCCTTCTCGCGAACGAGGCGGACGAGTTCGCGCGGGTCGGCACGGCTGCGGTAGAGGTTGGCGGTCAACACCCTCAGCTTGGGTCCCGCATGGCCGTCGGCAGAGGCGTCGGGCACGATCCGCGGCAGCACCGCGAGAGCGAGGCAGGCCAAAGCCGCCGCGGACAGCGCCGCCGCGGCCCAGCGCCGCATCGCCAGAGCGACCGCGAGCGGCACGAAGGCCGTCCCGGCGACGTAGGGCGTATAGGAGACGAGCGGCACGAGCGGGAAGCCCCGTTCGAGTCCGAGCAACCGGCCCGCGGCCCAGAGCGCCCACGGCAGGGCGAGCGCCCACGGAACGGCGCGCACCAGCCGGCGGCGCCACCGCGGGCTCATGGCCTCGCCGCCAGGGCGGCGAGGATCTCCTCGGCGCGGGCCAGATCAGCCTCCGTGTTGACGTTGAAGAGCAGCCGGTCCGGCTCGCCGAACCGCCGCAGGTCGATTTCCGGCACCAGCTTGGGCTCGAGAGCGAGCGCCGCCTCGGTGGCCGACGCGCCGCGGCCGAGCGCCGCTTCCAGCGGCGGGATGTCACCCCCGTCGTAGCGCGCCAGCAGCGGCTGCACGCAGCCGAGCGCCTCGACGACCGTCGTCGAGTCGTGCGAGGCGAGCCAGGCGATCAGCTTGTCCTCGACGAACGGCATGTCGGCGGCGATCGCGACCACGGGCCGGTCGCCCGCCTCCCGGAGGGCAGCCACGAGGCCGGCGAGCGGATGGAGGGGCTCATCCGGCTCGGCGAGGACCCGGCAGTCGAGGCGAGGCAGCTCGGTCCCCTCCTTGGCGACCACCCACGGCTCCACCTCCACCGACCTGGCGGCGGCGATCGGGTACGCGATCAGCGGGCGCCCGGCGAGGGGCACGCCCGGCTTCGGGCGCCCCATCCGGGTCGACCGCCCGCCCGCGAGGATGGCCGCGATCGCGTCCACGGGGGATAGGGTCGCAGGCGCATGCCGGGCGAGCTGGTCGAGGTCGAGGACGCAAGGCGGGCGGTGCTGGAACGCGTCCGCGCCCTGCCCGCCGAGCAGGTACCGCTCCGCGAAGCATTGGGGCGGGTCCTGGCCGAGGACGTCGTGGCACCCGAGCCGGTCCCCGGATTCGACAACTCGGCGATGGACGGATACGCGGTCAGGGCCGCGGACACCGCCAGGGTGCCGGTCCGGCTGCGGCTTGTCGGCGAGTCGCGGGCGGGGCACCCGGCCGAGGCCGCGGTGGGGGAGGGGGAGACGATCGCGATCTCGACCGGCGCGATGGTGCCCGACGGCGCCGACGCGGTGGTCCGGCTGGAGGACACCGGTCCGGACGGGGACGGAGTCGAGGTCCGAGCCGCCGCCGCGCCGGGCCTGAACGTGCGACGGGCCGGCGAGGACGTCGAGGCGGGGGAGGCGGTCCTGCGTGCCGGCACCGCGATCGGGGCCGCGGAGCAGGGCGTCCTCGCCTCGGCGGCGCGGGACGCCGTCCGGTGCGGGCGGCGCCCACGGGTCAGCGTCGTCGTCAGCGGCGACGAGCTGGTCGGTCCGGGCGACCCGATCCGCCCGGGCGCCGTGCGCGACTCGAACGCCTACACCGTCCCCGCCCTGGCTGCGGGGGCGGGGGCCGAGGTCTTCAGCGTCGAGCACGTCGGCGACGATCCCGGTGAGACCCTCGCCGCGCTCGATCGGGCGCTCGGCTCCGACGTGGCGATCGTCTGCGGCGGCGTCTCGGTCGGGCCCCACGACCACGTCCGGCCCGCCCTGGCGGAGCTCGGGGCGCGAGAGGTCTTCTGGGGGGTCGCCCTGCGGCCCGGGAAGCCGACCTGGTTCGGGGAGGGACCGAGCGGCCTCGCGTTCGGGCTGCCGGGCAACCCGGTCTCGGCGATGGTCACCTTCATCCTGTTCGCCCGGCCGGCGCTGCTGGCGATGCAGGGCCGCGAACCGGGCGCGGTCAGGTCGCGGGCCAGGCTCGGCGCGGGCTACGAGAAGAAGCCGGGCCGGGCCCACGCGGTTCGCAGCCGGCTCGAGCTGACGCTCGGCGGGCTCGTGGCCTGGCCGACCGGGCCGCAGGGATCCCACGTCCTCACCTCGATGCTCGGCGCCGACGCCCTGGCGATCCTGCCGGCGCCCGCCGCGGCCGCGGCCGCGGGCGACGAGGTGGAGGTCGAGCTGCTGCCCGGATCTACCATGGCGACATGAAGCTGAGCGTGCGGCTCTTCGCGATGCTGCGTGAGAGCGCCGGCGCCGATTCGCTGGAGATCGAGCTGGAGGAGGGGGCGACCGCCGCGGACGCGCTGGCGAGGCTGCGCGACACCCCCGGCCTCGACGTCCTCGACCGGATGCCGGCCCGGCTCGCCGTCAATCGCGAGTACGTCGAGCCGGCGACGGAGCTGCGCGGTGGCGACGAGCTGGCCCTGATCCCGCCGGTCAGCGGCGGCGCCGGCGCCGAGGCCCGGGTGACGGCGGAGCCGCTCGACCCCGCCGCGGTCGGCGCCGCGGTGGGCCGGCCGGGCGCCGGAGCGATCGTGACCTTCCAGGGCACGACGCGCGACGTGGGATCGCTCGAGTACGAGGCGTACGCCGAGATGGCGGAGGAGCGGATCGCGGCGATCCTCGACGACTGCGTCCGCCGTCATCGGCTCGAGGCGGCCGCGGCGCACCATCGAGTCGGCAGTGTCGCGCTCGGCGAGCCCAGCGTCGTCGTCGCGGTGTCGGCCGCGCATCGGCCGGAGGCCTTCGCGGGTGCCCGGGAGGCGATCGACCGGATCAAGGCCGAGGCGCCGATCTGGAAGAAGGAGGTCGCGGCCGGCGCCGCGCGCTGGGTCGAGGGCGAGGCGCCCCGGTGAGCGACGAGCGCCTCACCCATCTGGAGGACAGCGGCGCCGCCCGGATGGTCGACGTCGGCGCGAAGCCCGAGACCGAGCGGCGGGCCGTCGCCGAGGCGCTGGTCTCGATGCAGCCGGAGACGCTCGAGGCCGTGCGGCGCGGCGATGCGCCCAAGGGCGACGTCCTGGGAACCGCCCGGATCGCCGGCATCCAGGCCGGCAAGCGGACCGCCGAGCTGATCCCGCTGGCGCACCCGCTGGCGCTGACCCGGGTTGGCGTGAGCGCGGAGGTCGAGCCCGAGAACGGCTGGGTGCGAGTCACCGCGGAGGCCTCCACCGTGGGCCGAACCGGGGTCGAGATGGAGGCGATGACCGCGGCGGCAGTCGCGGCACTGACGATCTACGACATGGTCAAAGGGCTGGAGCGGGGCGCGGCGATCGGGGAGATCGCCCTCGTCCACAAGAGCGGCGGCAAATCCGACTACGACCGCCCGCGAGCGCCCGGGTGAGGGCCGTCGTCCTCACCGTCAGCGACTCCCGCGCCCGCGGCGAGGCCGAGGACGAAAGCGGCACGCGCCTGGCCGCCTTCGCCGCCGACATCGGGGCCGAGGTAGCGGCGCGCGAGGTCGTGCCCGACGAGCAGCCGGCGATCGAGGCGCGTCTGCGCCACTGGGCCGACGAGGCCGCCGTCGACCTCGTCCTGACCACGGGCGGGACCGGATTCGCCCCGCGCGACGTCACTCCCGAGGCGACCCGAGCGGTGATCGAGCGCGAGGCGCCGGGGATCGGCGAGGCGATGCGGCTCGCGTCACGGGACCACGTCCGGCTCTGGATGGTGTCGCGTGGGGTCGCCGGCGTCCGCGGCACCACCCTGATCGTCAACTTCCCGGGAAGCCCGAAGAGCATCCCGGAGGCCGGAGAAGCGATAAAAGACGCGCTCCCGCACGCGGTGCGGCTGCTGCGGGGAAAAGAGCACTGAGGCGCCGATGGACTCCCAGACCCTCAGCCTGATCACCGTCCCGCTGTTCACCGGCGCGATCGGCTACGTGACGAACTGGACCGGCGTGATCATGCTCTTCTACCCGGTGCGCTTCCGCGGCATCCGCGTCCCCGGCCTCGCGGGCCTGGCGACGGTCCTCCCCCGCAAGATCCAGCAGATTCCCGGGGTCGCCCACGGCGGGCTCGGTTGGCAGGGGATCATTCCCTCGCGCGCCGCGAAGATGGGGTCGATCGCGGTCGACAAGGGGATCGCCAAGCTCGGCAGGCCGGCCGACTTCTACGAGCAGCTCGAGCCCGACCGGATCGCCGAGCACATCCTCCGCACCGCCCGTCGCGACATCCGCAAGGCGGTCGAGCGGATCATGGAGCGGGAGAACCCCCAGCTCTGGCGCGATCTGCCCCCGCGCCTGCGCGAGGCCGTTCACGAACGGGTCCAGCGCCAGCTCCCGGACATCGTCCGGACCGTCACCGGCGAGATCGGCAACAACGTCGACCAGCTCCTCGACATCAAGCTGATGGTGATCCGGCGGATCGAGCAGAACCCCGAGCTGGCGAACCGGATCTTCCTCGAGGTCGGGCGCAAGGAGCTGCGGTTCATCATCAACTTCGGCTTCTGGTTCGGCCTCCTGCTCGGAATCCCCACCGCCTTCCTGACCGAATATGTGTTGACGCAGTGGTGGGTCTTGCCGCTGGCCGGGGTCTTCATCGGCTACGTGACCAACCTGCTGGGCATCAAGATGATCTTCGAGCCGGTCGAGCCGCGGCAGATCGGCAGGTTCCTCTGGCAGGGACTCTTCCTGCGGCGCCAGAACGAGGTCGCCGACGTCTACGCGGGGGTCATCGCCGACGACATCGTCACCCTGAGGAACATCGGCGAGGAGCTGCTCGACGGCCCGCGCTGCGACCGCACCCGCCGGATGATCGAGGACGCCATGCGCCCCGCGGTCGATCGCGCCGTCGGTCCGGCGATCGCCCGCTCCGCGGTCCGCGTCGCCGTCGGGACCCGCGAGTACGACGCGATCCGCGAGTCGGTCGCGACCGAGGCCGTCGACTACACGATGACCCCGCTCACCGATCCCGAGTTCAACCAGCGCCAGAACGACCGGATCAGGGAGCTGATCAGCGAACGCATGCGCGAGATGCGGCCGGAAGACTTCTCGGAGATGCTGCGCTCGGCGATGCGCGAGGACGAATGGCTCCTCTATCTGCACGGCGCCGTGCTCGGTTTCGGCGGCGGCCTTCTCCACCTGGCGATCTTCGGATGAGCGAGCCCCCGCGTGACATCTGGGAGGAGGCCGAGCGCGACCCGGCGGCGAGGCAGGAGGCAGACGGGGGCGTCCGCGAGCTGGGACCCGGGATGGCCCGGCTGGCGGCGACCGCGGCGTGGCGGGGCGGCGTCTGGGCGCTCGACGCCTATGTCCGGGCCGGGTCGCGGATGGCCAGGGCGGCGGTATCCGGCGAGTCGGCCGCCGAGCTGCTTCAGGACACGGGAACCGAGATGCGGGGGTACGCCCGCCGGCTGCTCGGCATGGTGGACGAGGCGACGTCGGAGGATCCGGCCGATCAGGAGGACGAGCCGCCGCTGACCACGGAGGAGCTCCGGCGGCGCGGCGAGGAGCTCTTGAGCCGCTCCGCCGACGTCCGCTTCGAGGAGGACCTGCACCCCGCCTACGCGCGCATCCTGGAGGAGCTCGCACCCGACGAGGTGCGCGTCCTCAGGCTGCTCTACCGGGACGGCGCGCGGGCCGCGGTCGACGTCCGCAGGGGGGTGCCGATGGTCCCGATCGGCTCCGAGCTGGTCGAGCAGGGCCTCTCGCTGATCGGGGCCGAGGCCGGGCTGCGGCACACCGACCGCGTTCACTCCTACCTCAACAACCTCCACCGGCTCGGGCTTGTCTGGTTCTCACGCGACCAGGTGCCCGACGTCGGCCGCTACCAGGTGATCGAGGCTCAGCCCGAGGTGGCCGACGCGCTGAACCGTGCCGGCCGGCTTGGCCACACGGTCCGCCGCAGCGTCCACCTGACCCCGTTCGGCCGCGACTTCTGCCAGGCCGCGCTGCCGCCCGAGAGCCTGCGCAGCTGGAGCGGCGGGGACGTGCCCGAGGAGGAGCTCGCCTAGGCCGGCTGAGGCTCGGCGTCGTCGATCCCGGCGGCCCGGACCGGTGCCGGCGTCAGCGCCGCGGCGCCGATCACCAGCGCGAAGGCGACCAATCGCGCCGCCAGGGTCAGCGGCTCGGACGGCATCGGGTCGCCGAAGACGATCGGCCCGGACGCGATCGTCGCCGAGTTGGCCGCGACCGCCGTCACCGCGATCACCGGCACCGGCGCGCCGACCTGAAGGCTCTTGGCGGAGACCAGGAGGCCGATCAGCGAAGCGATCACGATCACCGCGACGAGCGGATGGATCAGCAGAACCAGGCCGGTGTCCAGATTGCCGGTGGCTCCCTTGATCGAGACGTCCGAGGCGCCCCAGAGCAGGCCCGCCGAGGCGCCGTAGAGGACGCCGGACCGGGCGCGACCGGGCGCAACCGCGGCGATCGCCAGCCCGATACCCGCCGTGATCCCGACGTAGGCCGCGATCGTCAGCGGCTCGTAGTCCGCATGGGCGTCCCTCGCCGCGCCCTCCAGTGTCGCCGCGAGGAAGGCCAGCCCGGCTGCGGCGAGGGCGACGCCGATCCATTCGCGGCGGCTGACCGTCAGGCCGAACGCCTTGTCGGCGACGACCGTCAGGAGGACGAGTCCGCCGGCGATCACCGACTGCACGAGCGAGATCGGCGCGAGGGCGAGGGCGGAGACGTGGAGGCCCCAGGACGCCATCGAGACGGCGATCCCCAGCACGTACCAGCCGGAGCCGAAGAGGACAAGGGAGCTGCGCACGGGACGGCGGAAGTCGACGTCGGGCGCCTGTACCGCGCCACGGTGCTTGTAGAGGAAGCCGACGATCGACGTCAGCGCGGTGGCGACCGCGAGCAGGAGCCCGACCTGTACCGAGAGCGACATGGGTGAGGCAGGGTAGCGGCGGGCAGGTCCCTGCCCGGGGGCCTAGGAGCCGGGGGCTCCGGCCCCGCCGAGACCGATCGCGCGGATCGAATGCTCGTCGGGGAGCTTCTCGAGCACCTCGTGGATGATCCGGTGGACGTCGGCCTGCTCGTGGCCGAAGTCGTCCAGGAGCGACCGCAACGCGGTGTGCGTGATCTTGAGCTGCTCGGGGGTCAGCTCGAGATGGAAGTTCACGTCGGCCACGGCGGAATCGTAAGCGCAGGCCGCGGGCGCAGGAAATCAACCAGTCGTCCGTTGCCCTCGACACCTAATTTTAGGTATGCCACGATCCGCTCAGGCATGGGGTACGTGGACGAAAGGCGAGGCGCGGAACGCTACGGCGAGCTCTTGCTCCTGCTCGAGGGGGCGGAGGCCGCCCGCGGAATCCTCGAGGGAGCGCTCGAGGACGCCGACGACTACGTCACCGCCGACGAGGCGCAGGCGGCCCTGGCGGCGCTCGGCTCGATCAGGCGGCTCCCGTCGGGGGGCACGGTCGTCGGCGGGCGTGGCAGGCCGCTCGAGGCGCGGCGGGCGGAGGCCGCCGACAAGGCCCTCCAGGAGTTCAGAGCGGGAGCGCTCACGGTCGACTACTCGGGCGAGGAGCGCGACGACCTCGACCGGATCGTCGGCGCGCAGGTCGTCGTCGAGCTGGAGGACCTGGCCGATCCCGGTGGCGAGCTTCTCCAGTTCAGCGCCGCCGGCGTCCTCTCGAACTACCACGCCGAATGGGGGATCGCGACGCTGCCGGGGTGCGGCGGCGTCCTCGCCCGGCTCGACCTGGAATTCCGCACCCCTCGCCGTTTCTCCCTGCGGCTGATCTTCGACGTGGCCCTGCATCAGTGGGCGCTACGGGCGCTGGAGCTGACGGGTCGCTGCACGGTCAACGTCAGGGTGGGCGGCGAGGAGCGCCGGGTCAGGGTTCGGGCCCCGCGCTCGGCCCAGCTGACGACGGCGCTCACGGTCGTCCGGATGCTGGACCTCGAGACGACCCTGTTCGAGCTGGTCTGAGCCTACGCGCGGGCGGGCTCGACGCTCGCGCCACCGGCCTGCCGTTGCTTCGCCGCGGCAACCAGCTCGCCGAGCGTGTCCTCGATCCGGGCCGCGACCTCCTCGACGTCCTCCATCGTGTCGTAGTCGGCGAGCAGGCCGAAGTTGAGCCGGCCGTTGTAGCTCATGATCGCGATCGCGAGAGCGTGGTCCTGGGGCAGGAAGGCCACCGGGAAGACGTCCTCGAGCTCGCGGCCGAGGACGTAGAGGGGGATCTGCGGGCCGGGGACGTTGGTCACGATCAGGTTGAAGAGCCGGGTCGAGAAGTTGATCCGCGAGGCCTGGGCGAGCAAGGTCGGCGGGGCGAAGTCGTTGAACCGCGAGATCACTTCGGCGCCGAGCGCCTGCTTGGAGTCCTTGACGCCCTCCATCGCCTCGCGCACGATCTCGAGCCGTCGAACCGGGTCCTCGACGTAGACCGGCAGCGGCCCGCGGACGGCGGCGATCCGGTTTCCGAGCTGGCCCTGCTCGTCCTCGCTGCGGATCGAGACCGGGACCAGGGCGCGGAGCTCGAGCCCCTCGGTGCGGACCCCGCGCCGCCGCAGCCAGTCCCGCAGGGCGCCGGTGACGACCGTGAGGACGACGTCGTTGACGGTCCCGCCGAGCGCGTCCTTGATCCGCTTGAACGTCTCCAGCTCCGAGCGCGTCCAGACGAACCGCCGGTGGGGGCCGATCGGGACGTTGAGGGGGACGTCGGGGGCGGGGTCCGCGAAGTTCCAGGCGACCTCGCCGAGCGCTTCGATCGCCTCGGCCGCGCGGCGGGCGGTCGCCTCGGGGTGCTGGATCGCGGTGGCCATCCGGCCGGCGAGCCTGAGGGGCAGGGTCGCGGCGGCGCCCAGGCCGCGGGCCGCGAGGTCCAGCGACGACGGCGCCGGCTCGGGCTGCCAGTCGTCGGCGGGAGCGGGCTCGGGAACGGGCTTGAGGTCGAACAGGACCGTGGCGATGTCGACGCCCGAGACGCCGTCGACCATCGCGTGGTGGGTCTTGCTGATCAGCGCGAAGCGGTTCCGCTCGAGGCCCTGGACCAGCCACAGCTCCCACAGCGGCTTCGAATGGTCGAGCTGCTGCGAGAAGAGACGGCCGGCGAGCCGACGCAGCTCGGCCTCGCCTCCCGGGCTCGGGAGCGCGGTGTGGCGGATGTGGTAACTGGCGTTGAAGCAGGGGTCGTCGACCCAGAAGGGACGCCCGGTCTCGAGTGGTGGCACCGCCAGCTTCTGCCGGAAGCGCGGGACGAGCGAAAGCCGAGATCGAGCGTGCGCGACGAGGTCGTCGTACTTCGGCGGAGGACCCTCGAAGATCAGGACGGCGCCGACGTGCATGTGGCTGGTGGAGGTCTCGTTCGACAGGAACGAGGCGTCGATCGCGCTGAGCCGCTCCAGGTGCTGCTGCGACATCGGCCTAGGCTAACGCCCGGCCCAGCTCGGCGCTACGGCTGCGCCGCGTAGCGAGCGACGTACCGGGCGGCCCGCTGGACCAGCACCTTCTGCACCCTCGCCCCGCCGTTCGACCATCGCTGGAAGCGGAGCAGGCGACCGCGCTGCCGGACGCGCCGGGGTGCCGCAAGCCGCACCCTCGAGCCCTTCTCGTAGAGACGCGAGAACGGCGTGCGCCGTCCCGTGTCGTCGACTCGGATCAACATGCCCGGCGGTCGCGACGCGATGCGCAGCAGAGCCGTCGAGGGCGGCGGCGGTTCGCCCGGTCCCGCATAGCTCGCCGTCAGGTCGGTGTTCTCGGTGGGGCTGACGGCATGAACCCGCGCGCCCCCGTCCGACCAGCCGGAGAAGAGGTACTCGATCCCGCCGAGCGTCGCCGACGCGGGCGCGATCACGTTGGCGTGTGCACCGGCCGCCATCGGCACGGTGAAGGGCCCGGCGCGCGTCTCGTCGTCCCTGGTCAGGGCGATGCCGGCCGGCGACGAGCGAAGGGTCAGGGTCACCGTCCGCGGGTCGAGTCGCAGCGGCGCGCTCGTCGCGCTGAGGCCACGGGCGTCGGTCGCGGTCAACTCGATCGTCACGTAGGACCCGTACTCGTGCTCGGGGCCGTTGAAAGAACCGGTGGCGGTACCGCGAGCGGAGGTCAGCGGGTGCGTGTGGCAGGTCTGGCGGCAATGCTGGATCTGGACGTCCCAATCGAGTGCCGAAGGGGCGACGCTGACCTGGTCCGGGTCCGTGGCCCCGCCCGAGTAGTCGATCCGGTCGCCGACGGTCCAGCGCAGCGCCGCGCTCGGGGAGGTGATCGACGGGGCCGGCGGCCGGTCGCCGGGGTAGAGCGTCAGCTGCGCCACGTCCGACGTTTCCGAGTCGCTCACCCTCACACGCGCGGTGACGTTGCTGGTCCCGTTCGTGTAGGTGTGTTGGACCGCGGGGTCCGAGCCGCTCCCGTCGTCGAACCCGTCGCCGTCGAAGTCCCACTCGTAGAGCAGCGGCTCGTCGTCGGCGTCGGAGGAGCCGCTCGCGTCGAAGTTCACGGTCAGGGGCGTGAGGCCGAACGTCTTGTCGGCGGCCAGGTCTGCAACCGGTCCGGAGTAGCGGAACCGGACAATCCTGTTGTTGAAGAAGTCGGCCGCGTAGAGGTAGCCGTCAGGCCCTACGACGAGGTCCACCGGGGTGAAGCCCAGGAAGTCGGAGAACGCGAAGAGCTCGATGTTCCCAGGGTCCGGGATTCCATCGGCGTTCGGATACATCACCCAGATGCAGCCCCGCGCGGAGTTGGCCATGAAGAGCGCGCCGGTGTACGGATCGGGGAAGTCGGCTCCCTGGTAGAAGGCGAGCCCTGAGCTGGCGGCGCCGGCATCGGTTGGACAGTCGTCGGCGTCGAACAGCTTCCCCTGGTTTCCGTAGTAGAAGAACGGTGCCGCCACCTGCGAGGGTGCCGAGTAAAGGCTCTCGCAGAGGCCAAGATCGAGGGCGTCGTACTCGGGCTGCTTGCTCGCGCCCTCGTAGCATGGCCAGCCGAAGTTGCGCACGGCGGTCGCGTCGGGGATCCGGTCGAGCTCCTCCCAGAGTTTCCAGCCGGTGTCCTGCACGTAGAGATCGCCGCTGCCGGGCCGGAACTCGAAGCGGAACGGATTGCGGAATCCGTAGGCGAGGATCCGGCGGGCGGCGGCGTCGGTGCTGAGGATCCCGGGGTTGTCCGCGAGGGCGGCGCCCGTGTCGGGGTCGATCCGCAGCAGTGCGCCGCCGTAGTCCGTGGGGTCCGCGGCCGTCGCCGGAGTCCGAATGTCCTGGGAGCGCAGCGCACCCCCCTCGTTCGCCGGGTCGCCGCAGGGGTTTCCGTCGAGCTGGCCGTAGTCGGCCACCTGGAAGCTGGCGCCGTCGCCCCCGCTGGCGTAGAGCTGCCGCGTGCCCGGCCGGAACTCGATGTCGCCCGTGCTGTGGCTGGGGAACTGCTGGCACCAGCTCTCGACGAGGACCTGCTCGGCCGGCTGCCCCCCCGAACTCGTCTTCGCGAGCCCGGTGCCGGGGTCGTACTCGAAACGGGAGACACGGCCGCTGACGACGCAATCCCCGTCAGCCGGGTCGGGGCAGCCGTCGAACTCGCCGGCGCCGCCGTGGACGGGCGCCGTGCCCCCGATCGGGGCATCGTGGGTGTAGCTGACGTAGACGTACGGCTTCGCCGGAAAGTCCGGGTCGAGTTTCAGGCCGAGGATCCCGCGATCCTCGTAGTGGTGGACCTTCGCCCTGATGTCGGCGAACACCGCCGGCGTGTCGTCCCCGAGGCCGTCGAAGACGAGAATCCGGCCCTGGTGCTCGGCGACGAAGACCTGGCCGCTCGGCGCGAAGGCGAGCGCGGTCGGCATCGTGACCGTGGTGATCGGGTCGTCTGCCTCGAAACCCGGCGGCGGGTAGACCGGAATCGCATCGGCTACCGGCGCGGCGAGCGCGGCGGCGAGGGCGAGCGCGGCGCTGCACCACGCGTACAGCGCGAGTTTTGGGGACAGGTTGCGCAGAGTCCCGATTATGCGGCCTCGGCGTCCGCGCTCAAGCGAATATTGGGACTGTCCAGCCGCTCCGCTCTAGCTTGTGCCTGGTGACGACGCTCCGGGTCCTCGTCCTCGCGGTGGCCGTCTCCAGCCTGGCCGCCGCCTGCGGAGGCGAAGGCGAGCGCGTCGACCCCGGGGGAGCGGCGGCTCGGTTCGACGCCGAACGTTCCTTCGCCGACCTCCGCGACCAGGTCGCGCTGGGGCCCCGGTCCTCGGGATCGCCGGGCTCGCGACGCGAGATCGCGCTGATCGCCTCGCGCCTGCGAGCTGCCGGCGTCCGGTCCGTCGTGGTCCAGCGCCCCCTGCCGAACGTCGTCGCGACGATCCCGGGGCGCAGCCCGGGCACGGTCGTCATCGGCGCCCACCACGACACGAAGGCGGGCATACCCGGCTTCGCCGGCGCCAACGACGGCGCCTCCGGGGTAGCCGTCCTGCTGGAGCTGGCGCGGGTGCTGCCACAGCCCTACCCGGGCCCGTCGGTGACCCTCGCATTCTTCGACGGGGAGGAAGCCCGCGGCGACCGTCGGTTCGAGTCGGACGGTATGCGCGGGAGCCGCCAGTTCGTTCGCCTTGCCAGGAAAGGCGGCCGTCGGGGAACCCCGGCGCTGCGCTCGATCCGCGCCCTGTACCTGCTCGACATGGTCGGCGACTGCGACCTCGCCCTGCCGCGCGAGGCGAACTCCGAGGGAGACCTCTACTCGCGGCTGGAGGGTGAGCCCTTCGGGGGCGAGGCCGCGCCCGTCCTCGACGACCACGTTCCGTTCCTCGAGGCGGGCGTCCCCGCGGTCGCGGTGATCGACTTCGCCTACGGACCAGGCCCCCCGCCCGGTGCCTGGTGGCACACGCCAGCGGACTCGCTCGACAAGGTCTGTCCCGCCAGCCTGGGCCTGGTCGGGCGGGCCGTGGTCGGGGCTCTCGGTACCCTCTGACCATGTCCTCGAACGGCGGGGTCGCGACGGCGGCGGCTCCGAAGAAGGTGCTCCTGGCGGCGCCGCGCGGCTACTGCGCGGGCGTCGACCGAGCCGTGCAGACGGTCGAGCGCGCCCTCGACCTGTACGGCGCGCCGGTCTACGTCCGTAAGGAGATCGTCCACAACAAGCACGTCGTCGAGCAGCTCTCCGAGCGAGGCGCTGTCTTCGTCGAGGAGGAGACCGAGGTGCCCGAGGGGGAGATGGTCGTCTTCTCGGCCCACGGCGTCGCCCCGGCCGTCCACGACAACGCGGCCGTCCGCCGGCTGCGCACGATCGACGCCACGTGCCCGCTCGTCACCAAGGTCCACGTCGAGGCCCGCAAGTTCGCTGCCGACGGCTACACGATCGTCCTGATCGGCCACGAGGGCCACGAGGAGGTCGAGGGCACCACCGGCGAGGCGCCGGAGAACATCCTGCTCGTCCAGACAGCCGGGGAGGTCGAGCAACTCCAGGTCCCGGATCCCGAGCGGGTCGCGTTCATCACCCAGACGACGCTCTCGGTCGATGAGACCGCCGAGATCATCGCGGCGTTGCGGCGCCGCTTCCCGGCGATCGTCAGTCCCAAGTCCGACGACATCTGTTACGCGACGACCAACCGCCAGATCGCGGTCAAGCAGCTCGCCCGCGAGTGCGACCTGGTGCTAGTGATCGGTTCGACGAACTCCTCTAACTCCAACCGGCTGGTCGAAGTCGCCCGCGAGCACGGAGCCGCGTCCCACCTGATCGACTTCCACACCCAGGTGCGCGAGGAGTGGCTGGACGGCGTCGAGACGGTCGGCATCACCTCCGGCGCCAGCGCCCCCGAGGAGCTCGTCGACGACCTCGTCGAGTTCTTCCGCGAGCGCGGCGCCGAGGAGGTCGCCGAGCTGCGCACCGTCGAGGAGGACGTCCGCTTCATGCTGCCGCGCGAGATCCGCGAGGCGCTGAAGGCTCGAGCCTGAGCGCCGATTCACGGGCGCCTTCTGCGGGTAGACGGGCCCCCATGCGTTTCTTCTACGGCTGCGCTGCCGAGCAGTTCCCCGCCGACGACCTCCTGCGCCAGGCGGTCGCGGCCGAGCGGGCCGGCTTCGATGGAATCGGGATCAGCGACCATCTTCAGCCCTGGTGGGACGGCGGCGAGGCCGCCCACGCCTGGGTCTGGCTGGGCGCCGCAGCGCAGGCCACCGACAGGGTGCCGCTGGGCACGGCGGTGACGCCCCCGGGCCCGCGGTTCCACCCGCTGCTGATCGCCCAGGCCTGGGCGACGCTCGAGACGATGTATCCCGGCCGCCCGTACCTCGGCTTCGGCTCGGGCGAGTCCCTGAACGAGTCGCCGCTCGGTGCACAGTGGCCGCCGGTGGGCGAGCAGATCGAGCGGATGGAGGAGGCGCTCGAGATGATCCACGCTCTGTTCGACGGCGAGCGTCTGAGCAGCGAGGGCACGCACTTCTCGACCGACGGGGCCTTCCTCCACACCAACCCCGGGCGGCGGCCGCCGATCTACGTGTCGGCCTTCGGGCCACAGGCGGCCGCGGTGGCGGGCAGGTGGGGCGACGGCCTCTGGACGCTCCCCTCCGACGAGACCGGGGACGTGATCGACGCGTACCGCTCCGCGGCCGAGGATGCCGGCCGCGAGCCCGGCGAGATCTTCCTCCAGGCCCAGTTCTCCTGGGCGGCGTCCGAAGAGGAGGCGCTGGAGGGGGCCCGCGTCTGGAAGGGCTCCCAGCCCGACGCCTTCTACACCGAGGACATCCACGACCCCCGTGAGATGTACGAACGCGGCGAGCGCGAGAGCTCCGACCAGGAGTTCGCCGAGGCGGTGATCATGGGCCCTGACCCGGATCACCACGCGGAGAGGATCGGCGAGATCGCCGGGATGGGTGCGACGACGATCGCGCTGATGAACATCTCGGGCGCCGACCCGCATGGGGCGATCGGCTTCTACGCCGATCAGGTCCTGCCGAAGGTCCGGGACGGCGCCCGGGTCTAGGCGCCGCCGCCGCCGAGCGGTGTCTCGGCGAGCTTCTCGCGCAGCTCGGCGACCGACCCGAACACGCGGCTGGCGCCGGTGTCGAGCAGCTCGGCTTCGGAGAAGCCGCCGGTCAGCACCGCCAGGGTCTCGATCTCGGCCCGCTTCGCCGCTTCGACGTCCCAGGTCGAGTCCCCGACCATCACCGCGTCCCGGGTCCCGGCCTTCTCCATCGCCGCCTCGATCAGGTCGGGCTCCGGCTTGGTTGCCTCGACGTCGGCCGAGGTCGTCCAGCCGTCGACGATGTCACGGGCGTCGAGCAGATCGAGGTAGTGGTCGACCTCGTCCTCCTTGGCCGAGCTGGCGAGGACGACGGTCAGCCCCCGGTCGCGGAGGTCGGATATCAGTTCGCGCGATCCCTCGAGCGGCCGGACCTCGTCGATCAGGTCCATGTAGCGCTCCTTCTCGTCGCCCCGGATCGCATCTCCCTTCTCCTCCTCGACCTCGTCACCGGCGAGCGCCGCGACGAGGTGGTCGCCGCCCATCCCGACGTGCCGGTGGATGCGCCAGACCGGCAGCTCGACTCCTTGGCTGAAGAACGCGCGGTGCCAGGCGATCGCGTGGTGGTAGTTGGTGTCGACGAGCGTCCCGTCGACGTCGAGGATCGCTGCCCGGGCCATTCCCGCGCTCTACCCCGCGCCGTCGCCCGGCACACCCGCCGAGAAGCTGATCGACCAGACCCGCAGGCCGGGGGAGGGGGTCAGGGCGACGCGGTGGCCTCCGTGAACCGGGTGCTCGGCGAGCGTGTAGAGGCCGGCCCCCGGGACGTGGATCGCGCCGCTCGGCGCGCCGTCGAGCTCGACGGCGATATCGCCCTCCCCTTCGACGGTGGCGTGGGCCCC
>Ga0126309_10000006_pt1 | contig 68261 bp, 60 predicted proteins | sample Plot56_FD_92541 | JGI IMG/M metagenome (GOLD analysis project Ga0126309, IMG submission 92541) | Serpentine soil microbial communities from UC McLaughlin Reserve, CA, USA - Plot56 | ecosystem: Environmental > Terrestrial > Soil > Grasslands | place: USA: UC McLaughlin Reserve, Lake County...
CAGCCCTGGTCGGCAGCCCGGCACTCTACCAGCGGCACGAGCTGCCGGCGCGCCCCTCCGCAGCCGCAGCATCCGGACCGCCCAACATCCTCCTGATCGGAGTCGACACCCTGCGCGCCGACCACGTCGGAGCCTGGGGGAGAGAGCCGAGCCTCACGCCGGCCATGGACCGGCTCGCCGGGCAGAGCGACGTGTGGCTCGACTCGTACAGCGCCTTCAACGTCACCAACCCGAGCTTCGCGTCGATCCTCACGGGCCTCTACGGCAAGAACCATGGGGTCTACGACCTCAAGACACCGCTGCCGCCGAGCCACACGACGCTTGCCGAACACTTGCAGGGAGTTGGATACGAAACGCTGGCAATCATCTCGGCCTCCCATCTCGGGGACCACAACTCGGGGCTCGGCCAGGGATTCCAGGACGTCACCCGGGCCACCGAGCACTTCGCGGGCGAGCTGGCTGTGGACATGACGCTCGACTGGGTCAGCACCCGGGACGGCAAGCACCCCTTCTTCATCTGGCTCCATCTGTTCGATCCGCATACGCCGCACACGCCGCCGCAGCCGTTCGCCCTCGGATTCCGTCCGGCCTCCGCCGCCGGTCTCGACCCGGTGCGCGCCTGGGTACCGTTCCGCGCGTACGGGCCGCGGAGCTTCGACGAGCCGGTGCTCGGCGGCAACCGCGATCTCTATGCCGGCGAGGTCGCTTACCTCGACCGCCAGGTTGGCCGCCTGCTCGGGTTCCTGGAGAGCCGCGGCCTCCTGGAGAACACCCTGATCGCGCTGGTCGCCGATCACGGGGAGAGCCTGGGCGAGCACGGCGTGCGCTACCGTCACGTGGGGCTGCACGACACGACCACCCACGTGCCGATGATGGTCCGCTGGCCGGGGGCGGAACGGGAGGGACGGCGGATCGGAGGGTTGGTGCAGACGATCGACCTCTTCCCCACTCTGGTGAAGGCCGCCGGGCTGGAAGTCCCACCGGTGGACGGCGTCGATCTGCGCGAGCTGACGAAGGACGGGAAGAGCGGCCGCCGCGCCGTCTTCGCCGAGCACGCGGGCAAGCTCGGGCTGATGGTGCGGACGTCCGAGCACAAGTACATCCTGAGCCAGGGGAACACCCGCTTCTTTCCGGACGGGGCGTATCTCTATGACCTGAAGACGGACCCGGGCGAGACCAAGAACCTGGCCGGCCAGGGGCTCCCCGCCGAGCAACGGCTCGCCGACCTCCTCCGCCGCTGGCTCGCCGACCGGCGCGGCGCACCGCAGGCGCGGCCCCGCCAGCAGTCCGACGAGGAGAGGGCGCGGCTCAAGGCGCTGGGGTATTTGTAGGGAAGAAAGAACACGGACGGGCACGGACAGACACAGACGAACAGGGACAGACTGTCAGCCGTCCGTGGTGGTCCGTGGGCTGTCAGTGTTCGTCCGTGTCCGTCTCACCCCGCAGCTTCGGAGCCACCACAAAGGCCGCCGCGATGCCGAGGATGTAGAGCAGCAGGGCCGGCACCGCAAACACGCAGAGGTTCACCACGTCCGGCGTCGGCGTGATGATCGCGGCGACGATGAAGATGATCAGCACCGCCCAGCGGAAGTGCCGCAGCAGGAAGCCCGGCGTCACCACGCCCAGCGCGGCGAGCACCAGGATCACGATCGGCAGCTCGAACATCATCCCCAGGCCGAGGATCATGGTCATCAGGAAGCTGAAGTAGCGCTCCACCGTCAGCATCATCTGGAACTGGTCGCCGACCCCGAGGAGGAAGCTCGCCGCCATGGGAAAGGCCACGTAGTAGGCGAAGGCGCCGCCCCCGAGGAAGAACAGGGATCCGAACAAGAGAAACGGCGCCAGGTAGAGCCGCTCGCGCTTGTAGAGCCCCGGCGCGATGAAGCCCCAAAGCTGGTAGAGGATGAACGGTGCCGCCAGAAACAGGCCCGCCAGCGCCGCCACCTTGAAATACAGGAGGAAGGGGTCGGCGAGACCGGTGAAGACCAGCTTCTCCCCCGGACGGATCTTCTGGATGGGGAGCTGCAGGAAATTGAAGATCTCCCGCACCCAGATCCAGCAGGGGACGAACGCCACGGCCAGGCTGAGGATCGACCAGAACAGGCGCTTCCGCAGCTCCTCCAGATGCTCCAGGAGGGACATGCGGGTCAGATCCTCCGTGGGGGGGAGGGGGAACTGCTGCACGGGCATCGGCGACATGGAGAGAGGAGAGACGCGAGAGATCAGGCCCGCTCGCCCGGGACGTTCTCCGGATCCTCGGGGTCTTCCGGGCTGGGGATGCGATTCAGGGCATCCGGCGCAGGGCTGTCCAGGGCCGCGGCCGGCGAGCCGTCGGGGTGCCGCGGGGCGCGCAACGCATCCAGTTGCGGACTGGGGCGGTAGGGCCGGACCGGCGGCGGGGGCTGCTCGTCCAGGGCCAGCTCGACGTTGATCGTCCGCTTGAGATCGTTGGACGCTTTGCGGAACTCCGCCATGCCGCGGCCGAGGGTGCGTCCGATCTCGGGCAGCCGCTTGGGGCCGAAGATCAGCAGCGCCAGGACCATGATGAAGATCAGCTCGGGAACGCCAAGACCGAACACGCGGACACCTCCAGACGCCGATCATCGAGCGGCCGGCGGTCAATGTCAAGCGCGGCCGAGCGCGGGTCCGGGCGGGACGGTGCTACACTTTCCCCTATGAGACGTACCTGGCGCATCACCGCGATCACGCTCTTCACCCTTTCGCTCGTCCTCGGCGGCCTGTTCGGCAATCGGCTGCTCGCCATCGGCAACGACACGCGAGACTCCCTGCGTCTCTACACCGAGCTGGTGAACGTGGCCCACGAGCGCTACGGCGCCGAGGTGAGCTACCGCGACCTGGTCTACTCCTCGGTCAACGGCATGCTGCGGTCGCTCGACCCGCACACGAGCTTCCTCTCCCCCGAAGCCTACGAGGGGATGCGGGAGAAGCAGCAGACCAGCTTCTATGGTCTCGGCATCCTGGTCGGGGTCCGCAACGGCCAGCTTACGGTGATCTCACCGCTCGACGGGTCCCCGGCCTCGCGCATGGGCATCCAGGCGGGCGACGTCATCAGCACCATCGAAGGCGAGACCACGGACGCCATGACCATCGACGAGGCGATCCAGAGGCTCAAGGGACCGAAGGGGACGCAGGTCAAGATCACGATCGTGCGCCGCGGCCTGCCCGAGCCTCTCGCCATGTCGGTGACCCGGGCCGAGATCCCGCAGACCACGGTGCGCCAGGCCTACATGGTGACGCCGGACACCGGCTACATCCTGCTCACCGAGTTCTCCCGCGGCACCGGCCGCGAGATGGCCGACGCCATCGCCAAGCTCAAGGCCCAGGGCATGAAGCGGGTGCTGGTCGACCTGCGCAACAACGGCGGCGGCCTGCTCGACCAGGCGATCGAGGTGGCGGACCAGTTCCTGCCGGAGGACTCGACGATCGTCGAGACCCGCGGCCGGACCCGCGACTCGTTCCAGAGCTACCAGGCGAGCGGCAAGTATCCGGAGCTTGGCGTGCCGGTCGTGGTCCTCGTGAACGAAGGGACCGCGTCGGCGGCGGAGATCCTCTCGGGCGCCATCCAGGACCATGACCGCGGCCTGGTGGTCGGAGCGCCGAGCTGGGGCAAGGGGCTGGTGCAGACGGTGTACAACCTGTCCTATGGGGCCGGCCTGGCGCTGACCACGGCCAAGTACTACACCCCGTCGGGCCGGTTGATCCAGCGCGACTACACCTCCTATTTCGACTACTACACCCACGCGGACGCCGGCTCGCCCGAAATCACGGGCAAGGCAGCCGATCCGAGCCAGATCTTCGAGACCGATCTCGGCCGCAAGGTGTATGGCGGCGGCGGCATCACCCCGGACGTGCTCGTCCAGGATGACGACCTTCAGCCGTTCGAGCAGTTCCTGCTGGCGCGCAACGCGTACCTGAACTTCGCGATCGACTACACCAGCCGCCACAAGAGCCAGATCAAGTCGACGAGCTGGCGCCCGGGGCCGGATCTCCTCCAGGAGTTCCGCGACTGGGTGGTCAGGGAGAAGATCGCCTCCGCCCAGGAGCTCGACGAGGCTCTGGCCAAGGAAGACGTCCGGGACTACTCGCAGCTCCAGGTCCGCGCCGAGGTCATGAACGCCCTCTTCGGCCAGGAGGCGCGCCACCGCACCCTCTCCGAGGGAGACAAGCAGCTCCAGGCCGCCCTAAACCTCTTCGACCGGGCCGCCACGATGCTGGCCCAGCGCCAGGAGCTGGGCGCTCCCAACCCCCGCATCCAGCGGGGCGAGGAGAGCCCCAAGGGCAAGCTGTAGCCCTCACCCCCGGCCCTCTCCCGCCGAGCGGGAGAGGGGTGAACAACTCTTCAAATCCATAGGCAGGAGGATCTCGTGAGCTCATTCACGCGCAGGGCTCTGCTGAAGGCGGGGGTCGCGGGCAGCGCATTGGCGGCGGCGGGACCTCTCGCGACCCTCCCCGCTTCGGCCGGCACGGAAACGGCCGCTGCTCCGGGGAGCTTCGAGCTGGAGGAGGCCACAATCGCCCAGCTCCAGGCGGGCCTCGGCTCCGGCGCGTACACGTCGGTGGCGCTCGTCGATCAGTACCTCTCCCGCATCGAGCAGCTTAACCACAAGGGGCCTGAGCTGCGGGCGGTGATCGAGGTCAATCCGGACGCGCATGAGATCGCCGACGCCCTCGACGCCGAGCGCAAAGAGAAGGGACCGCGCGGGCCGCTGCACGGCATCCCAATCCTCGTCAAGGACAACATCGGGACGGCTGACCGGATGACGACGACGGCCGGCTCTCTCGCCCTCGAAGGCTCGATCCCGGCGCGGGATTCCTTCATCGCCGGGAAACTGCGGGAGGCCGGGGCCGTCCTCCTCGGCAAGACGAACCTTTCCGAGTGGGCCAACTTCCGCTCCGAGCGCTCGTCCAGCGGCTGGAGCAGTCGAGGTGGCCAGTGCCGCAATCCCTACGCCCTCGACCGCGATCCTTCGGGCTCCAGCTCGGGATCGGGCGCGGCGGCCGCGGCGAGCCTCTGCGCGGCCGCCGTGGGCTCGGAGACGAACGGCTCCATCGTCTCCCCCGCCTCCCGCTGCGGCCTCGTCGGCATCAAGCCCACCGTCGGCCTGGTGAGCCGCTCGGGCATCATCCCCATCTCGCACAGCCAGGATACGGCCGGCCCCATGGCCCGCACCGTCGCCGACGCCGCCGTCCTCCTCGGCGCCATGACCGGAGTGGACGAGCGGGACGAGGCCACCCGGGCGAACCGCGGAAAAGCGGCCCAGGACTACACGAATTTCCTGGACCCGGACGGTCTCAAGGGAGCGCGCATCGGCATCTATCATCCCCGCTCCCTCGAAGACAATCCGTGGGTCGAGAGCGTCATCAAAGAGGCCGTCGCCGCGATGAAGGAGCGGGGCGCCGTGATCGTCGATCCGGTCGAGATCGAGGCGGCGAACAAGCTCGGGGACGACGGCTACGAGGTCCTGCTCTACGAGTTCAAGGCCGACCTCAACCGCTACCTGGCCGGCATGGGTCCCGGCGCGCCCGTCCAGACGCTCCAGGAAGCCATCGAGTTCAACGAGAAGCACCGGGACCGGGTGATGCCCTACTTCGGGCAGGAGATCTTTCTCAAGGCGCAAGCCAAGGGGCCGCTCACCGACGCGGCGTACAAAAAGGCTCTGGAGAATTGCCGGCGCCTCACCCGCAAGGAGGGTCTCGACGCGGTGCTCGCCCAGCACAAGCTGGACGCCGTCGTCGCCTCGACCGGCGGACCCGCCTGGCTCATCGACCTGGTCAACGGCGACTCCGGCACCGGCGGCAGCTCATCGCTCGCCGCCATCTCCGGCTATCCCAGCATCACCGTGCCGGCCGGCTGGGCCTTCGGCCTCCCCCTGGGGATCTCGTTCATGGGCCCGGCCTGGAGCGAGCCGGCGCTGATCAAGCTGGCCTACGCGTTCGAGCAGGCGACCAAGGCGCGCAAGCCACCGCGGTTCCTGGCGACTGCGGACCTGACGGCGGCTTCTCCCTAATCCACTCAGGGAGGCGTTCGAGGGCCTTACGGAAGAACCTCGACTCCCATTGCACGAGCCGCATCGGATAGGCGACCGTCCAGGGTCGCCATGGTCGCCTCATGCTCGACAGCCACCGCGAGATGGAGGGCGTCCAGGGTTCTGAGCATGACGGGCGACTGGACCGCGAGCTGCCCGGCGGCCTCGCTGTGTGCGCTGGCCAGCGGGATCCGGTGAAGATAGCCTTCAGCCATGTGTTGCTCGAATGCCAATCGCACCTGGCTTGCCAGTTCCTGCGGAAGCGTCCCGAGCTTCACCTTCCGGGCCAGACCAACCAGGAACTCGGCGACGGTCAAGTCGCTGATCAGAAGCTCCTCGGCTCCCTTCACCACGTTGTTGGCCGTCTCGCTGTTCACCTCCGGAACGTAAATGGGCAGGAGCAGCGAGGTGTCAGCGTAGATCAATCTCTCTCTTCCTCACGCATTTCCAGGATGGTGTTGCCCGGATAAGAGGAAACTCCCAGGCTCTCGCGAAACGAAGCCATATCGGGGAATCCGCGGCGGCTTTCTCTCTTCAGGGATTCCTTTTCGAGCGGCACATCCTCGAGGACGATGACCGCGCGGTGCCGCCCACGCGGCACGGCTCCAGGAGCTCGGGCCGTGATCGTGCCGTCCTCTGTCACGGTCGCGATGGTCTCGATGGTCACCATGGCTTAGTCCTCCGGGGAAAGACTACACGATCCCTGGCGCGCGTTCCCTACTCCTCCACCCCCACCCGCGCGCCGTCAATCTCGTCGAAGTAGTTCTGCGGGACCAGGACCTCGCGCGGCTTGCTCCCCTGGGCGGGGCCGAGGAGGCCGTCGCGCTCCATCATGTCGATGAGGCGGGCGGCTCGGGAGAAGCCGACGCGCATGCGGCGCTGCAGGAAGCTCGCGGAGGCCTGGCGCTCCTGGACCACCAGCTTCGCGGCCTCGTCATAGAGATCGTCGTCGTTGTCGTTCTCGCCACCGCCACTCGATCCACCTTCATCCGAGGCCTTGAGGACGTCGGGGTCGAGCTCCGGCTTGCCCAGCTTCTTGAGCCAGCGGATGAGCGCCGCCGTCTCCTGCTCCGAGATGTAGGCGCCGTGCAGGCGCATGATCCGCGAGGAGCCGGGGGGCATCATCAGCATGTCGCCCTTGCCGAGGAGCTTCTCCGATCCCACCTGGTCGAGGATCGTCCGCGAGTCGTGCCGGCTCGCCGTGGCGAAGGAGATGCGGCAGGGGAAGTTCGCCTTGATCGTGCCGGTCAGCACGTCGACCGACGGCCGCTGCGTGGCCACGATCAGGTGGATGCCCACGGCCCGGGCCATCTGCGCCAGGCGGGCGATCGAGGTCTCCACGTCCGACGAGGACACCATCATCAGGTCGGCCAGCTCGTCGATGACCACCACGTAGTAGGGCATCGGCTTCAGGTCCGCGGCCGTGAAGCTGGCCTGGGCCTCTTCCGACAGGGAGAGGCGCTCGCGCACCTGCGGGTCCTGGATCGCCCGGTTGTAATAGGCGATCGAGCGCACGTGCACCTCGGCGAGCAGCCGGTAGCGCCGCTCCATCTCGGCCACGGCCCAGCGCAGCGCGTTCGCGGCCTTCTTGGGATCGACCACGACCTCGCACTTCAAATGCGGGATGTCGGCGTAGACGCCCAGCTCGATGCGCTTCGGGTCGATGAAGATGAACTGGACCTCGTCGCGCGTGGCCTTGTAGAGGATCGAGGTGATCATGCTCTGCAGGCCGACGCTCTTGCCCGCGCCGGTCGCGCCCGCCACCAGCAGGTGGGGCATGGTCGCCAGGTCGGCAAAGTACGGCTCGCCGTGGATGTCGGTGCCGAGCGCCATGGTGAGGACGGAGGGGGACTTCTTGAAGCGCTCGTCGGCGAGGAGCGAGCCGAGCCGGATGATGCCGCGCTCGCGGTTGGGCACCTCGATGCCCAGGGTGGAGCGGCCGGGCATGCGGTCGATGCGCACGGACTCCGCTTTGAGCGCCAGGGCCAGGTCGTCCTGGAGGTTCACCACCTGGCTGACCTTGACCCCGGGCGCGGGCTGCAGCTCGAACACCGTGATCACCGGGCCGGGGCTGATCCCCTCGATCGACCCCTCGACGCCGAACTCCTCGCAGCGGGTGCGGATGACCTCGCCGAGGCGCACCAGCTCGGCCTCGTCCATGGCGCTCCGCCCCTCCCCCATCTGGAGAAGGTTGACCGGCGGCAGGGTCCCGGGCGCGATCTCGGACGGCGTGAAGAGCGCCGGCTGGGTGGCCGGCCGCGCCGGAGCCGCCTGCCGGGCGGTGGAGACCGGGCCGGGGAACGCCGGGAGCGGGGCCGCTGGAGCGCCTGCCGCGGGCAGGGGCGGAGTGCGTGGGCGAGGCGGGCGGACCACCGCCGCCGGCGAGGACATCTCCTCGAAGGCGGCGCGGACGGCGTGGAACTCCTCGTCCTCCTGCAGCTCCGAAGCGCTCACGCGGCGGATTCCCGGCTCCGCCTCACCGCGCCGCTCGGTGACGCGCGCTGGCCGCAGCGGAAGGTCGATCCGGTCGCCCGAAGGCGCGGCCGGAGCCGGCGTGACGGAGCGTTCGACGAGAGACGCGGCCACGGGCGCAGCCACGGCCGGGCTCGGCGCAGCCGGCCGCTTGGAGGCTCCGGCCGCGGGCTGCGCGGGCTTGGCCATGGGATTGACCTCTTCCCGCTTCTGCCTCTCCTCGACGACCCGCTGCAGATGCTTGGTGATGATCCGCCGGCGCACCCGCTCTTTTTCGCGGCGCTCCCGCCGCCGCTCGCGCGCCAGGATCTGCTCCTGCCAGAACTGTCGGAAACGGTCGCGCCATGCGGTCAGCAGGTTGCCCAGGGTCGACTGCACCACGAGCGCGGTGCCGCAGGCCGCGACCGCGGAGAGGACCGTGAGCGTCCCCAGGAAATCGAAACGCTGCTCGAGCAGCTCCCGGAGGAGCTGGCCGAAGGCGCCGCCCGCGGCAATCGAGCCTTCGCGCCAGGAGATCCGCCCCAGGACCAGCTGGAGGAAGGCTGGCATCGAGGCGAGCAGCAGGACGGCGCCGAAGCCGCGCCCGACGACGCGGGGCCGGGCGCGCGGACGCAGCCGCTTCCAGCCCGTGAAGACCAGGAGGAACGGCACCAACAGGCAGGTCAGGCCGAGGAAGCTGTAGGCGAGCGCCGCGACGTGGGCGCCGATCGCGCCCGTCCAGTTCTTCGGACGGACCTCCTCGGCAACCTTATGAAAAAGGCTGGGATCGTCCGGGCGATAGCTCGCCAGGGCGAGGGCGAGGAACACGCCGACAAAGAGCAGGAGAAGGCCGACGAGCTCGCTCCCCTTCTCGGGAGAGAGGACGGCCCGCTCGCGCGGCTTGCTGGTCTTGGTGATCGCCAGGGCCACGGCCAGCTCTCAGGCGGACGGCGCCCGCAGGGCGGTTTCGGTCTGGGACGGCATCGAGTCAGGCATCGGATCAGGTGCTCGGGCTTGATGTTCTGGTTGAAGGTTTCGCCTTCAAGTAGGCATCAAGTCTAGCACAAAGGGCCGAGGGGGCTGGCGGCCCCTTCAGGGAAGCGGAGGCCGCGGCCCGCCAGCCAGAGCGTAGATCCGCACATAAGGCGCTCCTCCCGGGGGAGCAAGGGCGACGACTTCCCGGTAGCGCGCGGCGAAAGCCGGCTGGCCGACCAGGGCCTGCATCATCGCGTAGTCGTCGAGCTCTGTCTCGACCAGGATGAAATCGGGCCGCCGCCGCAGCAGGAGGCCGGCGAATTGCTCCGCCCGTTCCCGCCGCCCCTGCTCGAGGGCGGAAGACAAGGACCGTCCGCCGGCCACCCGCCGCAGAAGGTCTCCAAGCTTTCGGTCCATCCGGTACAGGCCCGCCACTTCGCGGTCGACCAGTCCCAGCGTGTCGATGAAACGGATCTCGTGCCCGTGGCGGGCGAGATAGTAAGGGACCCGTCCCATCTGCCCGAAGGCCACCACGCTCCCGCTGGGTACGTAGCGGTCGATCCACCGGGCGATGCGTACGCCCCAATGATCGGTATCGGAATAGGGATCGCGCCACCGCGGATAGACGAGGGTCGACCAGTCCCGAAGGTGCGGCGGATTCTCCGCCAGGAAGGCGAGCGAGCCGGCCAGCGTCAGGGTGAGGACGCCCCACTGCACCCGACGCCCTGCGAGCGCGGGAGCCCGGCGGCACAGCAGCTCCCACGAATGCCAGGAGGCCACCAAGAGGATCGGCAAGGTGGGAGCCAGGTAGCGGAACGCCGGGCGGTAGTCCCCACCTGCCGCCAGATGGAAGAAGAAGGAGGTCAGGCAGACCGTCCCGAAAAGCGCCGCCAGGAGCCGCCTCTCCCGGCGTTCCCGGTCCTCTCGGCGGTCCCTCCGATTTCGGGTGGCCCACCGCCAGAGCGTCCAGGCGGGCAGGGCGACGGGCCACAGGCCGAGCGCGGCGACGTAGCCCAGAAGCTGCGGGATCGACCGGTCGACCAGGAGGGGATAGAGCTTGATGCTGGTATTGGGAACCCAGCTGTGGAAAGTGTGCCAGCGCCAGAGCAGGAAGGCGCCGTAGCCCAGAAGGCTCGGCAGGGTGTAGCGCAACGCTCCCGCCAGGTCGCGGCGATCGGTGAGTCGATCGATCCAGACCACCGGCAGGACGAGAATCCCCTCGGGCCGCCCGAGGAGGACGGGAAGCGCCAGGCAACCGGCCAGCCATTGCCGCCGCCGCCGGCCGGCGGCCCCGCCGTCCACCCGGTCCGTGAGCTCGGCCGCGAGCCAGCTCTTGACGAAAAGCACCAGCACGAGGGAATAGAACGGCGTCTCGAGCCCGCTTCGTGCCCAAACGATGAACGGATAGGAGAGCCCCACGCCCAGTGTACAGGCCCAGCGGGCGAAGCGCCCCAGACCCGCCTGGAGCGCCAGGGCATGGGTCGCGAGGATGGTCAGAGCGCCGCAGGCGAGCCCCAGGGCCGGCACCGCGCTCGGAAGATCCCACCCCAGGCGCGCCAGGAGGGCGAGCAACGCCATCCACAACGGTCCCGAGAAACCCTCGACCGGATCGCCGGCATTGAAGGTGAGGCCGGAGCCGTGGGCCCAGTTCCAGGCATAGCGGTAGTAGATGAAGGCATCTTCCTCGGCCGGCAGGTACAGGGTGACGGCCAACAGGCCGAAGACGCCGACCAGGGCCAAAAGCGCCCACCGTTCCCAGGGCGCCGACGCTGCGGTCCGCGCGGCGGCAACCTCAACCGTCGCATCCATCGCGGCAGCACCCCCGGGCCCGCCGGGCCGGACCATTCCAATTTCCCAACAGCCGACCGTCGGCGAAGTACACCATGTTCTGGGCATGGAAGCCGAAGGCGACCCAGGCAGGCCGGCCCGCCGTCAGAAGCTCAGGCAGCCGGCCGGCCAGCCGCACGGCCCCGACGGTCCCGGCCAGCCCGAGAGCTGGACACACTGCGCCAGCACCGCCGTGCCCGGGGTCACGGAGAAAGCCACTTTCTCCACCCATCCGTCGAGCGCCAGCCGCCAAGACAGCGTTCGCCCGAGCCCGTAGGCGGTCAGAATGAAGGCGGCGAAGAGGCCCAGCCGACCGACGGCCAAGCCGATCGCCGGCCCTGTCGACGAGAGGGTAGACGATAGAATCGACATTGAGCGCGTTCGCCGGCCGATGCCGACCGGCGGAGTATATAGGACGGTCTTTCTCTTCTCCCATGCGCATCGCGACTGTGCCCCACGTCCCAACTCCGTCCGACGTCAGAACCTACTCGGCAGGTTCAAGCAGATCCCGAGGCTCCTGGAGGAGGTAAAGGCCATCCAGGATCTCCTTGACTCGATCAGGAGAGAGGGTCCCGATCTTCTCGATCAGCTCCTCCTTATCGAGGGTATAGACCTGGGACACGTTGACGACGCTGCGCTTCGGCAGATTCGCCTCCCCGAAATCCAGAAGCACGTTCCCTGGAGCTTCAGCCAGGTGCAGAGCCGAGGTCAGGCCGCACACAACGACGGTGTTGATGTGGCTTCGGGTGAACAGGTCATTCTGCACCACCACGTAAGGATGCAGAAAGCCGGGTCCAGATCCGGAAGGCCTTCCCATGTCGGACCAGAAAACATCGCCCTGACGGATCACCACTCCCCCTTCACCCTCTCTCGCTGCTTCTGCTTCATCAAGCGCCGTACTTCTTTCTCTTCCTGCGTCGGCGAGTAGTCCTTGTAGACACGGTTGAGGGCATCCAACAAAGCCTGGCTCTCATGGTGCCGCAGGAACTCCTCGACCGCTCGCGCGAACAACTGGCTTCGTGAGATGTTCTGCTGCCGGGCGAAGGCATCGGCCTTCTCGAACAGGGGCTCTGGAAGCGAGATCGCGGTTTTGACGGTAGACATGGTCGGGCCGCCTCTCCTTCCGGTTTCAGTATAAATCTTGTTTATACCAGCCTCAAACCGCCGGACCGCCAGATCCCCAGAAACTCCTCCAACCCGAGCTCCTCCGCCCGCGTTTTCTCCGGAACCCCCGCCGCCGCGAGCACCGCTCCCGCCTTCTCCCTCCCCCACCCTGCCGCCAGGGCATTCCTTAGAGTCTTCCGCCGCTGGCCGAAGGCGAGGCGGACGAAAGCGATGAAGGCCGTCATCTCTTCGGGCGGCAGCGGCGGAGGGTGCAGCTCGAAGCCGACGAAGGCGCTGTCGACTTTCGGCGGAGGACGGAAGCTGCCGGGGCGGACCCGGCCGAGGATCTTCGCCTTGGCCCAGGCGGCGGTGAGGACGGAGAGCGAGCCGTAGGCTTCGTCGCGGGGTCCGGCGACCAGACGGTCCGCGACCTCTTTCTGGACCAGGAAGGCGGCTCGCGAGACCTGGGCGTGGTGCGGCAGCAGTCTTTCGATGATCACCGTCGCAACGTTGTAGGGGAGGTTCCCCGCGACGAGCGTGCCGGGCGGCAGGCGGGACCAGTCGATCTCCAGGGCGTCTCCCACGACCAGCGAGAGAGCCGGATCAGTCAGCCGGCGGCGGAGCTCGGCGGCCCAGGTGAGGTCGAGCTCCCAGCCGAGGACCCGGGCTCCGGCGGCGAGGAGCTCCGCGGTCAGGACTCCGCCACCCGGGCCGATCTCCAGGACCCTCCGGCCCTCCGGCTGCAGGAAGGCGATCAGCGGACGGCAGATCGCGCCGTCGGTGAGGTGGTGCTGCCCGAGGGCTTTCTTGAGGGGCGGCGGACGCACGGTCTCAACCGTATCAGAAGAAAGGGGCTTATGTGCCAATTTGGCCGGAATGGCGGGGCCGCCCGCGCCGGGGAGGCCGCGCCGGAGCCTGGTTCCGCAGAGTCCTCCCCTGGAGACAGCCCCTCTCCCCCGTGGCACCCCACTTGCAGCTTCATAGCTCCGCCCTATGGAACTTGATGTCGCCACACTGAACCGAGACGTCGAGCGCGAGACGCTCACCCTCAAGCGGATCGAGGCCGAGCTCCGCAAAGTGATCGTCGGGCAGGATTACCTGCTCGACCGCCTGCTGGTGGGCCTGCTCGCCCGCGGCCACGTCCTGATCGAGGGCGTGCCGGGGCTGGCCAAGACGCTGGCCGTGAAGACTCTCGCGAAAACTCTCGCGATCGAGTCGCAGCGCATCCAGTTCACCCCCGACCTGCTGCCCGCGGACCTCGTCGGTACGCTGATCTACGACCAGCGGAGCGGCGAGTTCCTCCCCCGCAAGGGGCCGGTCTTCACCCATCTGCTGCTGGCGGACGAGATCAACCGCGCGCCGGCCAAGGTACAGTCGGCCCTGCTGGAGTCGATGGAGGAGAAGCAGGTCACCCTCGGCGACCGGACCTGGAAGCTCCCCGAGCCGTTCATGGTCCTGGCGACCCAGAACCCGATCGAGCAGGAGGGCACCTACCCTCTCGCCGAGGCCCAGATCGACCGCTTCATGATGAAGCTGAAGATCGACTACCCCACCCGATCGGAGGAGGCCGAGATCCTCGACCGCATGCTGGTCGAGCGCAACATCGAGCCGGTCCCGGCGATCGATCGCGAGCGTCTCCTCGCTCTCCGCGAAGTGGTGGACGCGGTCTATCTCGACGGGAAGATCCGCGGCTACATCCTCGACCTGGTGATGGCCACGCGCGACCCGCGCTCGGCCGGCCTGGGCGAGCTGACCGACCTGATCGCCTTCGGCGCCTCACCGCGCGCCACCCTGTTCCTGGCGCGCGCGGCCAAGGCGATGGCCATGGTCCGCGGCCGCGGCTTCGTGATTCCCGAGGACGTCAAGGAGCTGGCGCCCGACGTCCTGCGTCATCGTGTCATCCCCACCTACGAGGCGGAGGCCGAGGAGATCTCGTCCGACGCTCTGGTGGCCAAGCTGCTCGACCGGATCCAGGTGCCCTAGAGCCCCGCAGGGAGCGCGATGTTCGGTTTTCTCGCGCGGCGCAAGAAGCCCTCTCCCACGACCCCGGCTCCGGCCCGGGGCGGAAGCGGACGGCTGCCCGCGGATCTGATGCGCAAGGTGAAGCGCATCGAGATCGCCACGAACCGCCTGGTCGATCAGGGAGTGGCCGGCGACTATCACGCGGTCTTCAAAGGTCTCGGGATGGAGTTCGCCGAGGTCCGGCCCTACCAGCCGGGTGACGACGTCCGCACGATCGACTGGAACGTGACGGCCCGCATGGGCGTCCCCTTCGTCAAAAAGTATGTCGAGGAGCGCGACCTGACGGTCTTCCTGGTGATCGACGTGTCGGGGAGCCTCTCCTTCGGCTCGCGGGCGATCCTCAAGCGGGAGCTCGCCGCGGAGATCGCCGCCCTGCTCGCCTTTGCCGCCGTGCGCAACCAGGACCGGGTCGGCGCCGCTCTGGTGAGCGACCGGATGGAGCTGTTCCTGCCGCCGCAGCGCCGCCGCACCCACGTGCTGCGCCTGGTCCGCGAGGTCCTGGACCGGCCGGCGCACGGCGGGACGGATCTGGAGAAGGGGCTGGATTCGGTGCTGGCCGCGCTGAAGCGGCGGTCGGTCGTCTTCATCATCTCGGACTTCCTCGGCTCTCCCTGCACGCGGGCTCTCAAGGCCGCGGCGGCGCGGCACGACCTGATCCTGGTGGAGATCGTGGACCCACGGGATCAGGAGATCCCGGCTGCGGGTCCGGTGGTGCTGCGCGACGCGGAGACCGGACGGCTCGCCCTGGTGAACGGCCGCAAGGCGGCCGGCCAGCACGCCAAGATCCGCAACCGCGAGCGGGGGGAGCTCTCCCGTCTCATCCGCCGCCTCGGGATCGACCGCCTGGAGCTGCGGACGGACCGGCCGTATCTCAAGACCGTCCTCGCGTTCTTCGAGCAGCGCCGCCGGAGGCTGCAGCGATGAGGGCCCTGCTCTTCGCTCTCCTCCTCCTCGCCCTCCCGGCCGCCGCCCAGACGGCACCCAAGGTCGAGGTGGGCCTCGGGCCGCACGACCGGCTGACGGTCGGCGATCGGGTCGACGCGTTGCTCACGCTGCGGGTGGACCCGGCGACGCTGTCCGGCGAGCCCCGGTTCCCGGTCTGGGGGACCAGCTGGGGCGGCGCCGACGTGCTGGAGAAGGAGTCGCCGCAGAGGATCGAGGAACGCGGCTCGACGGTGTGGCGCCAGCGGCTCGTCCTCGCCGCGTTCCGCACCGGCAAGGTCGATCTGCCGCCGGTCGAGGTGGCGGTGCCGCTCCGCGACCGCACGATCCAGGCCCGGACGCCGGCCGGTCTCGCGCTCACCGTCCGCTCCGTGCTGCCGGCCGGCGAGGAGAACCCCGCGCCGAAGCCTCCGGCGCCGCCGCGCCAGCTCCCGATCGGGGCGGCGTTCTGGTGGACCCTGTCGGCTTCGGGGCTCGCGCTCGCGCTGCTCGGCTGGATGCTCTGGCGGCGGCGGCGCGCCGAGGGGCCCGTGGAAGCGGCCCGGCCGCAGCTCGCGCCCTTCGAGGAGCTCCTCGGCGAGCTCGACCGGATCGCCGCCGAGCCGTCGGTCCTCCGCCTGCACACGCGGTTGAGCCTCGCCCTGCGCGCCTATCTGGGGCGGAGCCTCGGTTTTGCGGCGGCGGAGAGCACGACGAGCGAGATCCATCGCCTCCTCCTCGCCCGGCGCATGCCGGGCCCCCTCGTGCGGCAGCTCGTCGAGCTGCTGCGCGCCTGCGATCTCGTCAAGTTCGCGCGCCAGGACGTCGGCGAGGAGCGGGCGCGGGAGCGGCTCGCCACGGCCCGGCAGCTGGCCCGGGAGACCGAGACCTGGGCGCGGCCGGTCGAGCCGGTCGATCTTTCGGCGGCCGGGCCGGAACGGCGGGAGGCGGTGGGATGAGCCAGGGCTTCCCGCATCTCGCGAGCCCGGCGTGGCTCCTCCTGCTCCTCGCCGTGCCGCTCCTCGCCTGGCGCCACCACGGCCGGTCGACTCTCGGTGCTCTCACCTACAGCCGCCTCCCCATGGGACGCGGCGTCGGAGGCGGCTGGCGGCTCCACCTGCCGTTCTACGCGCGCCTCCTCGCGCTCTCCTGCCTGATCGTGGCCCTGGCCCGCCCGCAGCTCGGCTATGCCCTGGAGGAGAGCCTGACCGAGGGGATCGACATTCAGATCGTGCTCGACATTTCGGGCAGCATGGGCGCCGAGGATTTCAAGCCCAAGGACCGCCTCACCGTGGCCAAGCGGGTGGTCCGCGAGTTCGTGGCCGGCCGGCCCGGCGACCGCATCGGCCTGGTGGTCTTCTCGGGGGGCGCCATGACGCGGGCGCCGCTGACGACCGACCGGGACATGCTCGACACGATCATCGACAGCATCCAGCTCAACGCCCTGCCCGACGGCACCGCGATCGGCGTCGCCCTGGCCAACGCCGCGGCGCGTCTCAAGGACAGCCAGGCCAAGAGCAAGGTCATCGTGCTGGTCACGGACGGCATCAACAACGCGGGCGAGATCGACCCGCTCTCCTCCGCCGCGGTCTGCCAGGGGCTGGGGATCAAGGTCTATACGGTGGGCGTCGGCGGCTCGCGCGGCCTGGTCTCTGTGCCCTTCCCGGTGCGTGACCCGCTGACCGGCCGGACCGAGTACCGCCGCGTGCCGATGAACCTGCCGGTCGACGAGAAGCTCCTCCAGACCGTGGCGCAGCGCACCGGCGGCCACTACTTCCTGGCCACCGATCCCGAGAGCCTGCAACGGATCTTCCGGGAGATCGACCGGCTGGAGAAGACGCCCCTCCAGGTGAAGCGCTACGTCCGCTATCACGAGGCGTTTCCGCCGCTGGTCTGGGCGGGCCTGGGCCTCCTCGTCCTCCCCTTCGCCACCGCTCTTCTGAGAATCACGGCGGAGCCATGATCTGGTCCTGGTTCGCCGAGCCCCGCCTGGTGGCGGTGGCAGCGCTCGCCCCCCTCGCCGCGGCGTTGCTCGCGGCTTGGCTCTGGCGCCGGCGCCTGGCGGCCGACGCGGCCTGGGCGGCGCGCGGTCTGTGGAGCCGCCTGATGCCGACCTGGTCGCCGGGCCGCCTTCGCTTCTCGATCGCCTGCCTCGCGCTCGCCGTCCTCGGAGCCTCTCTCGCGCTGGCCCGTCCGCGCTGGGGCGCCGGGCAGGAGGAGGTGGAGCGGCGCGGCGTCGACGTGGTCTTCGTGGTCGACTCGTCGCTCTCCATGGGCGTGCTCGACGTGGCGCCATCCCGTCTGTACGTGGCCAAGGCGCTGGTCCGCCGCATGGCGCGGGCCATGCCGGGGAACCGGATCGGCCTGGTGCAGACCGAAGGGACCGGCGTGGTCCTGGCGCCGCTGACCCTGGACGGCGCGGTGGTGGACCTGCTCCTCGACACGATGGAGCCGGGCTCGCTGCCGACGCCGGGCACCGAGCTGGCTCCCGGGCTCGACGCGGCCCTCCGCCTGTTCGGCGAGGGGAGCGAAAAGCATCGCGTGCTGGTCCTCCTGTCGGATGGCGAGGACCATGGCGGCGGGATGGAGCAGGAGATCGCCAAGCTGCGCGACGGCGGGGTCGTGGTCCACGCCTTCGGCCTCGGCACGCCGAGCGGCTCGCCGGTGCCGATCCCGGGGACGAACAACCGCAAGTTCAAGCGGCAGAGCGACGGCAGCCTGGTGATCAGCCGCCTCCACGAGGACGTGCTGGAGCAGCTGGCCCGCTCCACCGGCGGCTCGTACACCCGGGTGACCAGCGCCGCCGCCGATCCCACGCCGGTGCTCCACAAGATCGACCGGATGGAGAAGCGGACGATCGAGAGCCAGGTGTCGAGCCATCTGGCGGAGCGTTTCCAGTGGCCGCTCGGCCTCGCCGTGGCGGCTCTGCTGCTCCATCTCGCCGTCGGGCCGTTCGCCCGGAGCGCCGCGGCGGAGACCGCGCTTCCGGACGAGGCAGGGAGGCGCCGTGCCGCCTAAGGTGCTCCCCGTCCTGCTCCTGGCCGGCTGGGCGGCGCTGCCGTCCCTGCCCTCGCTGTCGTCCTTGCCATGGAAGCCGCATCTGCCCGTCTGGGCCGAGCGCTGGCTCTGGAATCCGCGCGAGCGCACCGGCCAGGCGATCGCGGCGTGGAACGCCAAGGACCCGGAGTCGGCCTCCGATGCCGCCGGCACCGCGCTGCGCCTCGCACCCGACGATCCGCGGGTCCAGTACAACGCGGGCACCGCCGAGCTCGGCGCCCGCCGTTTGCGGCAGTCCATCCGCCTGCTCGAAAAGGCGGCGCGCGACGCCCCGCCCGATCTCGCTCCGGCCGCCCACTACAACCTGGGCAATGCCCGGCTGGCGGCCAGCGACGCCGCGGGAGCGGTCGAGGCCTATAAAAAGGCGCTCCGCCTCACTCCGTCGGATGCGAACGCCAAGCACAACCTGGAGATCGCGCTGCGCGAGCGGGAGAAGGAACAGAACCGGATGAAGAGCCCCCAAAAGGGCTCGCGCGGCGACCGGCCGGACCAGGACAATCCGTCGGACAGCAAAGGCTCGGGCGATCCCGGCGACCAGCAGGACCAGCGCAAATCGGACGCCAACGACCCAGGCCGCGACCAACAGAAAGGGCCGCCGGGACCGCCGCAGCAGGGGGGTCCCCGCCCCCAGCAGCCCGGCGAGGGGCAGCAGCCGCTCCCGCAGTTCCGCGATCAGCACGACATGACGGCGCAGGAGGCGGCCGCGCTGCTCCAGGCTGTCGAGAATCTGGAGCGCCAGCAGCGTCGCAAGCAGGCCGCCGACAGGGCGCAGCAGCGCGGCGCGCAGGAGAAGGACTGGTGATGCGGCGACCCTCCCTCTTTCTCGCCCTTTTCCTCACCGGTCTCACCGCCCTCCCCGCGGCGGCGGCCGACGAGATCCGCGTCGACGCGCGCCTGGAGCCCGCGGTCATCGGCCTCGGCGAGACCGCCACCCTCACGATCGAGGCGCGGATCGCGGGCCTGGAAAGCCCCCGGTTCCGGCCGGACTTCGAGCTCGAGAACCTGCAGATCGTCGCCGGCCCCATCCGGTCCGACGACGTCCGCTATGTCAACGACGCCATCTCCCGCTCCTTCCGCGTCTCGTTCCGCGTGCAGCCTCTCGCCACCGGCCGCGCCCGCATCCACTCGCTCGTCCTGTACTTCCCGAGCCAGACGGTGGAGATGGACGACCGGGTGATCGGAGTCCAGGACGAGCCCACGGGCGAGGGGGAGACCGAGGAGGAGCCCGGCTTCGAGGATCCTCTCGAGCGCCTCTTCGGCCGGCCCTTCCTGCCGCACCGCAGGCCGCGCGGACCCGCCGTCTTCCTGCGCTCCGAGATCACGCCGGAGCGTCCGTACGTGGGGCAGCAGGCTCTGTACACCGTCCATCTGTATACGCGGGACGACATCTCCTCGATCATGCCGCGCGAGCTGCCGACCTTCCGGGGCTTCTGGGTGCGCGACATCCCGCTGCCGCCGAGCGCGAATGCCGACATGGTGGACGTGGGCGGCGTGCGCTACGCGCGGGTGCCCCTCTTCCAGAAGGCCCTCTTCCCTCTGCGGGCCGGCCGCCACACGATCGAGCCCTCGAAAGTCGACCTGGTGGCCCGGGTGATCGAGCAGCGCTTCTTCGGCCCGCCGATGTCCCATCCCGAGCAGGTCCGGCTGTCGACGGCGCCTCAATCCATCGAGGTCCAACCCTTGCCCGCGGCTCCCCCCGGATTCTCCGGAACCGTGGGGCAGATCGGCCTGCAGGCGCGGCTCGAGCCGCCCCAGCTCCGGGTCGGGGAGGCGGCGACCCTGACCGTGACCCTGTCCGGCCGGGGCAACCTTCAGAGCCTGGCCGAGCCGCGGATCGCTCCTCCGGACGGGCTCACCCTCTATCCCCCGCAGCAGCAGTCCGAGGACCAGACCCACGGCACGACGGTCGCCGGAGAGCACACCTGGAGCTACGTGGTGGTGCCGGACCGGGCGGGCCGCTTCACGGTGCGCGTCCCCGAGGTCTCGTACTTCGATCCGTCGAACGCGGCCTATCGGGTGGCGGTGGCGCCGTCGCTGGAGATCCGGGCCCTGCCGCGGCTGTCTGCGGCGGGGATCGGCGCGCCGCACCCGGTCCACACCGCCGCGATCGCCTCCGCGGCCGGCCGCCTCGGCGGCTGGACCCGCTGGGCTCCATGGCTGTTCGCTCTCCCCTGGGGGATCGCCTTCGTCGCCTTCCTGGCGCGCCGCCGCCGTCCCGAACAGAGCGCGGCGCTCGTAGCTCCGGTTGGGCCGCTTGGGGATAGCGTGGAGCAGCGGCTCCGGGAGGCGGAAACCGAAACCCGTCCGCGCCAGGCGGCCGCCCGGATCGAGGAGGCCTGGCGCGAGTTTCTTGCCGCGCGCTGGGAGGTCCCGCCGGGAGCTCCGCCGGCCCGCTGGAGCGAGGCACTGGCGGCGCGCGGAGCCGAGCCGGCGGCGACCGCCGAGCTCCTCCGGCTGGCCGAGGACCTCCACTACCTGCGCTTCGCACCCCAGCTCTCCGAGACCGGGGACCTGGTCGCCGAGGCGGTGGACCGCTCGCGCCGGCTGCTGCGCCGGCTGCGATGAAGGTCCCTCTGCTCCTGCCCCTGCTGCTGGGACTGACCGCTCCGCTCCCTCCGCTGGATTCCGCCGCGGCCCTGCGCGAGGGCAACCGCCGCTTCCATGCCGGCGACCTCGAAGGAGCCATGGCGGCCTACGCGTCCGGGTATGACGGATCCGACCCGCTCCTCGCCTACAACCTCGGAGCGGCCGCGCACCATCTGGAACGTCTTCCGGAGGCTCTGCTCTGGTACCGGCGGGCGGAGGCGGCCGGGCGGGTCGACGACCCCTGGCTGCGCGAGAACCTGGAGCTCGTCCGCGGACAGCTCCGCGACGCCGGCGCGCGGGAGGAGACGGGGACGGCCTGGAGCTTCTGGATGGAGCATCGCCAGCGGCTCGTCTGGATCGGCCTCCTGCTGGCCTGGGCCGCTCTCCCCGCCCTCCTGCTGCCGCGCGACCCCCGCATCCGCCGCGCCGCGGTCGCGGCCGTGGCGCTCGCCGCGGGCCTCCCCTTCGCCGCCGGGCTCTGGCTCGGCCGGAACGGACCGCGGGCGGCGGTGCTCCTTGCGGACTGCCCAGGCCCGTCCGGCAAGCTCCCGGCCGGCAGCGAGGTCCGGGTCTTCCCTGCGGACGGCCGGGGCTGGCGCGTCCCGGGGACCGGCTTCGTCTGCCCGGACAGGTCGGTCGGCATGGTCGAGCCCCCACCCCGACCCTCCCCCGTGCTTTCCGCGTTGACGGAATCTCTGCTATCGTCCGCAGAGTCGGCCACATCAGGAAGCCCGTTCCTGGAGGGGACCATGGGAACGCAGTACGCAGTCGTCGGCGCCACGATCCGGACGGACGGGGCCGCATGACCGATGCTTTGAGGAAGCCGCTCGCGAACGAAGGACTCCAGGTGAGTATCGAGTGCCATAGCCTGGACCACGTCCAACTCGTCCGCTTTCTGGAGCGGCGCCGCGCCAATCCAATGTTCCCGCTGGAGCTCAGCCTCGCGGAGAACCTGGTCGAGGTGCTGCGCCGCGCCAACGGCTTCGTCCCGTCCGCCGCCGGCTCGATCCTCCTCGACGATCCCCAGGCCAAGCAGGAGGACCGGCGCAGGAACCAGCTCACGTTCATCGCCGCCTTCGGAGACAAGTCGGAGGGCCTCGTCGGCCGGACCATCGCGGGAGACCAGGGGATCGCCGGCCGGGTCTACATGACGGGCGAGACCTATCTCACCTCCCACGCTCCGAACGACCGCTTCTTCTACCGCCGGATGGACGAGGAGACGCGCTACCAGACCGACTCGCTGATCGCCGTCCCGATCCGCATCGAGCAGGAGGTCTGCGGCGTCCTGGAGCTGATCAACCGCAAGGACGCCCCCGGCTACAGCCAGCAGGACCGCAACCTGCTGGAGATCTTCGCCGGGTACATCTCGATTTCGATCCAGAACGTCCTGGACGGCCGCCAGGCCCAGGAGATCGCCAAGCGCGACAACCTCACCGGCCTGTACAACGACCGCTTCCTCCACATCGCCCTGGCCGACACCATCCGGAGCTGCACCGAGGAGGACAAGGACCTCGCGGTGGTGTTCATGGACCTCGACTATTTCAAGCGGGTCAACGACACGCACGGCCACCTGGCCGGCAGCCAGGTGCTCCGCGAGGTCGGTCATCTGCTGCGCGGCCTCGTGGCGCGGCGCAACGGCATTCCGGCGCGCTACGGCGGTGACGAGTTCGTCATCCTGCTGCCCGAATGCGACCTCGACGACGCGATCGACATGGCGGAGGCGATCCGCGAGAAGGTGATCAGCACCGTCTTCTGCGCCCAACCCGGAGAGATCCAGCCCGAGCCGCTCTCGCTGCGCGGCCTGACCTGCTCCATCGGCGTGGCCACCATGAAGCGCCACCTGACCGATGATCTCTATGTCGACGAGAAGAAGAGCGCCCTGCTCCGCCTGGCGGACACGGCCATGTACGTGGCCAAAGAGACCGGCCGCAACCGGACCGCCACCGCCGGCCAGCCGATCCGCCGGCGCGCTCCGGACCCCGACGCCCGGCGTTGACCCTCCGCGACAGCGGGTGCTACGATGCCGCGGCTTCCGGGGGGACGCACCTCCGCTTTTCACCCCCACATAAAAACTGACGGGCTCGGGATCTTTCCCAGGCCCGGGGTGTGCGACATGACCGAACACTACAAGATCGTCATCGCGGGATCCGGCGGCATCGGCTGGGCGGCCGGCCTCATCCTGCGTGAGCTCGGCGACTTCACCTGCGATCTGTTCCTGGGCGACATGGACCTCGACAAGGCCCGCAAAGAGGCGGACCGGATCACCATCGGCTCGGACCGGACCGGCCGGGTGACCGCCTTCCTGCTCCCCGCCGACGGAGAGAGCCCGGAGTTTGAGACGGCCCTTCGAGGCGCCCACATCCTCCTCGACTGCCTGCCGGGAGGAGAAGCGCCGCGCATGGCGCGGCTCGCCCGCGAGCACCACCTCCACTATGTGAACCTGACCGAATACGTGGCCGAGACCCGGCAGATCGAAGAGATCGCCCGCGGTGCGGACCGCGGCTTCCTCCTCCAGGCCGGCCTCGCCCCCGGCGTCATCAACGTGCTGGCCCACCACCTGTTCCAGGCTTTCTGCCGCCGCCACGACGTCGAGCAGGTCGACCGGATCGCCATGCGGGTCGGCGCCCTGACAGCCACCGCCGAGCCTCCCCACTACTACGGCTTCACCTGGAGCACGATCGGCGTGGCCACGGAGTATGTGAAGCCCTCCCTCGTGGTGCGGAACTTCGAGACCCATGCGGTCCCCTCGCTCGACGAGATCAGGCCCCTGTCGATCCGGGGCATCCTCTACGAGGAGGCGTTCACCTCCGGCGGGGCGGCCAACCTCCCCGACGCGCTGGCCGGCAAGGTCAAGAACCTCGACTACAAGACGTTGCGATATCCCGGCCACTATGCCTGGGCGCGGAACCTGCTCGCCGGCGCCCCGCCCGACACCGACAAGATCCAGTACCTCCACGACCGCATGCTCGAGACCGTTCCCCGCATCGAGAACGACGACCTGGTGGTCATCTACACCGCTGTCGAAGGGCGCGATGCCAGACAGGCGCTCCACCGGATGGAGTATTCGCAGGTCGTCCGTCCCTGCTCGGTCGGCGGGCACCGGCTCCAGGCCATCCAGTCGACCACGGCGGCGGGCCTCGCCGAAGGAGCCCGCTTCCTCCTGAAGACCGGGCGCGCGGGCGTGATCCACCAGACCGACATCGCAACCGACCAGTTCCTGCTCGCCGGCCCCTTCGTCCGCAAGCTCTACGACCTCGACCTCGAGACCCTCACCGCGGTCTTCCGGTGAGCCCGGAGAGGGGAGAAAAACCCTCTCCTCTTCCTATGCTGATACGGTATACTGGATGCTGCTGTCCAACGCCGTATTCCGGTCGAGGATTTTGATGAGCCACACCTTCCGATTCCGTGCTGCGCTCGCCCTTCTTCTCCTCCTGATCACGTCCACGTCCGGCTGGGCCGTGCCCGATCCCGCGGCGCTCGTCGAGGTCGTGGTGGAGGACGTCACGAGCGCTCCCACGGGCCTCCCGGAGGTGGATCATCTGGTGACCGTCGAGCGCGTGCTCCAGGGGAGTGTGCCGGGGACGAGCCTGATCGTCCGCGTGCCGGCCGCCCAGGGCTCCTCCGGGCTCCAAGCCGGCGAGCACGCGGTGGTCGAGCTGACGCCGGCGCAGGATGGCTCCTTCCACCTCCTGCGCGTGGCGCGGGAGACCGCGCTGCCGGTCACCGCGGCGATCGCCGCGCGCCTCGAAAACCGGTCCCACCCGGCGGAAGCGAGCTTCGGTCCGATCGACGACGAAGATCCGCAGGCGGGCTGGTCGGCCGCGGAGAGGATCGTCACCGGCCTCTTCGAAGGCAACGGCTTCGTCAGCACCCTGGCGGCCCTCAACCTCGAAGGGGTCGGCGGAAGCGTCACGGTCCTCCTGAAGGACGCGGAGGGAGAGCTGGTGGGCGACCCGGCCGTCCTCACCCTCGGGCCGCGCATCCTGCGCCTCCAGCCGCTCTCCCGGATGTTCCCCGAGGTGGTGAGCCGCCGCGGGCCTTTCACTCTCCAGCTCGTGTCGAACGGCATCCTCTTCGCCGCTTCGGCCGTCCTCCTGGAGATCGAGTCGGAAGACCAGATCTTCATCCCGGCCACGCCGATCGAGACCGGACCTTCCGCGAGCGCCGGCCAGATGTTCTTCCCGCGCGTGGTGCGCGGCCAGAGCCCGTTCGACACGTTCCTGGCCAGCCGGCTGATCGCCTTCAACCCGGCCGGCGAAGGGCGCCTGTTGACGCTCGAATTCTGGGAGCGCGGGCAGGACAACACGGCCCCGCGTACCGCGTACCGCTACGTCGAGCCCGGCCGGTCGCTCCGGGTGGACGACGTCCTGCTCGACCTGTTCGGCGTCGACGAAGGGATCGGCGCCCTGCGCATCGCCTGGAGCGGTCCGGCCGGCCCCGCCCCCCGGATCGTCAGCCTGATGTTCGCCGGCCCTCCTGACGGCCAGGGGAAGCGGTTCGGAGCCCTGGTGGACGCGGTGACCGAGGCCGATGCCATCCACGGCCGCGGCATCGACGCCGGTGCGGAACAGTCGGTCGTCACCCGCACCAGCCTGGGCATCCTCAACCTGGCCTCCACCCAGACCAACCTGCGGTTGACGCTCAAGGATGCCGCGGGCTCTCCGCTCGCCTCGACCGAGCTCGGCCTCAAGCCGCGGCAACACCTGGAGCGCAACGTCCTTGGCCTCTTCCCCGGCACCGGCCTCTTCGCCGGCATCGGAATGACTGAGGGCGAGAGCCGGAGCATCGAGACCGAGGTGGTGAGCGGCGGACCGGTCCTCACCTACCTGGCACACATCGACGCCACCGGCGACATCTCCTACACCCCCGGCCGCGCGCAGTAGAAGGTTTTCCACCCCGCCTATCGATGCCCGGCTATACCCCCTCGGAGGGGGTGACAAACTTGCGCCCGAAGCTCGCCTCTCCGAACTGTGGAAAAATCAACAACCCGGCGCCTGCCCAAGACCGGCAAAACCTCTTCGAGCCGGAGGATGCCTTTTTTCAACTATCTGATTCCAAATAAGTTGCCTGAACTGCACAAAAATCTGGGCAAAACGGACCAAAGTGCGGTCACACCTTGTTTTCAGAGCTGTCACACCCCCCTTTCCCACAAGGTTTTCCACAGGAGTTGCGGAGATCGTCGGGACGCCTCGGCGAACCTCAGAAGGATCAATGCTTTGCAGCTAATCTGCGCAGACTGACGGTGCGAACGCGGACGCCGGGATGCCCGGCCGGGAGGTCGCCGGACCGACCCGCCGGAGCTTTTCGAGCGGACCGCCGGCGAGGGGGATCACCGGCCACTCGGCCGGCCACGGACGGCGGCGGAAGGTGAACAGCGAGATCGAAGCCCGGGGGTCCACGTCGAGATCCAGGGAGAGCCAGTGCCGCTCTCCCGTCCGTTCTCCGGGACGCGGGGCCGCCGCGAGAAGCGCCTCGATCCAGACCGCGTCGATCCCCGGCCAGGCCTGAGCTTCCCCCAGGGTCCGGTCGAAGAGGGCGGGATCGCGTTTCCAGAAGAGAGCCGCGGCGAGACGAGGCTCCGCCAGCAGCGCATGAGCGCCACGTCGAGCCGCCCGCGAGCCCGCGGGATCGGCGAGCATTCCGAACCAGGGAGGGAACGGGCTCAGCGGATCGAGCGAGCAGGCGGTCTGGAGGGCTGCCGGAGCCCAGGGCCGCTCCGTCACCTGGCCGAGGATACCTGCCACGGTCCACAGCGGCGCCAGCCCATGGCCCTGCTCGGCAGCGCGGAGGGCCATCTCGGCGGCGGCGCTCCGCTCCGCGGCTCCAGTCCCGGACACGAGAGCGAGACGCAGGCGGTAGAGCGGAAACGCCGGGTCGAGCCGGACAGCTCTCTCCAGCCGCTGCCGCGCCAGCTCCCGGTGGCCCGCCTGGTCCGCCGCGAGAGCTTGGTCGTAGAAAGCCTGGGCCGCCAGGAGAGGCGTGAGGGCCACGGCGGCTACGGCGGCGTAAGTCCAGCGGACGGATCGGTCTGATCCGACGGATCCGTCCGATCCGGCAGCCGACTCCCCGCCACCAGCGAGGGCGGCGCCGGCAGCCACCGCGAGGGCCAGAGGTAGCGCCGTAACCGCGAGAGAGGCAGTCCCGAGGAGGGCCATGGCCGCGCCCATCAGGCCAAACAGCGCAGCGAGCAAAAGCCCGGGCTCGTCCGCCCCGCGCCGCTCCTTCAGCCGCCGGACGGCAAACCAGCCGGCCGTGGCGAGCGCCAGCAGGAAGCCCGGCGCGCCCAGCTCATAGGCCATCTGGAGCGGCAGGGAGTGGAGCTCGCCCACCGCCTCGCCCCAGGGGTTCACGCCCGGAGCCGGATCGAGGAAGAGCGAAGCCGTCCAGGCCGTCGCGCCCGGCCCCTGGCCGAGGAGAGGGCGGGCAAGGAAGCCTTCGACGCCGGCTTCAAGGTAGGTTGTGCGTGCCCGGGCGGAGGGGTCGTTTCCGCGGAGGATGCGCAGGAGGCGGGGGGCTTGGAGGGTGGCGAGGACGGCAAGGACGGCAAGGACGGCAAGGACCGAGGCGGACCGCCACCTCGTGGCCCTCACCCCCGGCCCCTCTCCCGCGAGCGGGAGAGGGGAGAACAGCAACCAAAAAACGCTCTCCAGAACCACCGCCGCGGTTCCCATCAGAGATCCGCTCGCCAGGACCGCCCCCACGGCCAGCAGCCCGGCCCCGATCCCCAGCCAGCGCCAGGGTCCGCACTCCCGGGCTGGCAAGACAGCCAGCGGCAGCAAGGTGGCCAGCCAGAGCGCCAGCAGATTGTGGTGGCCGATCGGCATGGCGGCGCGCGGAGTACCCAGGAGAAACCGGTCGAGGAGCGCCCAGAGGGACATGGCCGCCACCACCGCCGAGACGGCCCGGAGCCCCTCCCGCCGTGCGTCCTCCCCGCTCCAGCAGCGCGCCACGGCTCTGGGAAGGCCGAAGAAGACCGGCAGCAGGAGGAGCCCGACCAGACCGGCCCGAGGGACCGGCGAGGCCGCCGCGCTCACCGCCACCCAAACCCAGAGAGCCACCGGCAGCCAGCGCCCCACCCGTCCTAGCCGGAGGGGATCCCCCCACGGCGTGCCGATCCAGGCGAGGACGCCGAGGAGGGAGAGCACGAATGCCGCACTCCCGGCGGACGTGGCACCGCCGGAGAGCGTGCCACACCAAGCCGCGGAGAGGGCGAGGAGCAGGGCGGGGGCGAAGCGGGCCATCCATCTACGATATGCTTGAACTCCCCGTCCGCGGGGCACCCCCATACGCCAGGCCCCATACGCCAGGAGAATCCGTACATGACCGTCGATACCATCAGCAACGTTTCGCGCCTCCTCGACTCCCTCGGTCTGGAGGCTGAGAACCCCGGCGCTTTCGCCGGTGAGTGGATCCAGACCCACGGCGAGCGCGTCGAATCGCTCAATCCCGCCACCGGCGAGCCCATCGCCGCCGTCAACATGGCCAGCGTCGAAGACTACGAGCGCGTGGCCGCCGTCACCCTGGACGCGTTCAACGAGTGGCGGACCTGGCCGGCGCCGAAGCGCGGCGAGATCGTGCGCCAGCTCGGCGACGAGCTCCGGCACCACAAGGCGGAGCTGGGCCACCTCGTCAGCCTGGAGGTCGGCAAGGTCACCTCGGAAGGGCTCGGCGAGGTGCAGGAGATGATCGACATGGCGGACCTGGCGGTGGGCATGTCACGCCAGCTCTACGGCCTGTCCATGCACTCCGAGCGGCCGAAGCACCGGATGTACGAGCAGTGGCAGCCGCTGGGCCCGATCGGCATCATCACCGCCTTCAACTTCCCCGTCGCGGTCTGGGCCTGGAACGCCATGGTGGCCGCGGTCTGCGGCGACTCCATGATCTGGAAGCCCTCGCACCAGGCGCCGCTCACCGCCGTGGCGGTGACCAAGATCGCCAACCGGGTGCTCAAGGCCAACAACGCCCCGCCGATCTTCAACTTCGCCTTCGGCGGCCGCACCGGCGTCGGCGAGCGGATGGTGGCCGACCGGCGCCTGCCGCTCATCTCGGCGACCGGCTCGGTGCGCATGGGCCGCGAGATCGGCAAGGTCCTGGCCGACCGCCTGGGCCGGGCGCTCCTGGAGCTCGGCGGCAACAACGGCATCCTGGTCACCGACGACGCCGACCTGGACCTCGCGTTCCGCGCCGTCCTCTTCGCCGCCGTGGGCACCGCCGGCCAGCGCTGCACCACCACCCGCCGCCTCTTTCTGCAGAAGGGGATCGCCGAGGAGATGAAGCGCCGGCTGGTCAATGCCTACAAGTCGATCCGCGTGGGCGATCCGCTGGAGCCCGGGACGCTCATGGGTCCGCTGATCGACGAGACCGCCGTGGACAACTACCTGAAGGCGCTGGACCGCGTAAAGGCCGAGGGGGGCAAGGTCCTCTACGGCGGCAACCGGATCGACCGGCCGGGCTTCTTCGTCGAGCCGACGCTCGTCGAGGCGAGCGCCCACATGCCGATCACCTGCGAGGAGACCTTCGCGCCGATCCTCTACGTCTTCGAGTTCGACGACCTCGACGAGGCGATCCGCATCCACAACAGCGTGCCGCAGGGCCTCTCCTCGGCCATCTTCACGCTCAACATGCGGAGCGCCGAGCGCTTCCTGGCGGCGACCGGGAGCGACTGCGGCATCGCCAACGTGAACATCGGCACCTCGGGAGCCGAGATCGGCGGCGCCTTCGGCGGCGAGAAGGAGACGGGCGGCGGCCGCGAGGCCGGCTCCGACTCCTGGAAAACCTACATGCGCCGCCAGACCTGCACGATCAACTGGGGCACCGAGCTGCCGCTGGCCCAGGGCGTGGAGTTCAAGGTGGGGGCGTAAAGGGCTTCAAGGACGTAAAGGACCCAAAGGACATCAAGGACGACAAGGATAAAGAACACTTTTTGTCCTTGAAGTCCTTGTTGTCCTTGGCGTCCTTTCAGGCGCGCCTCACTTCATCTCGAGCCGCCCCAGATCGATCTCCGGATTGACCTGGACCTTCTCCACCGTCAGTGCCACATGGCGGATGCCGTACTCCTGGTCCTGGCGGTGAGCGATCACCAATCCAGCGGCCGTGCGGAAATCCGAATAATAGGTCCAGCGTTCCTTGGTTCCCGTCGAATCGAGCGTGTGATCGAACCGGGCCAGCTCGAGGCAGGTGGAGGGATCGAGATACCACGTCTCCTCGGCCCCGTCCTTCCAGGTCACCTTGAGCTTGAAGGCGGGCTGGCCGTCGAGCTCCTCCCTGCCGAGAAGCTCGACCTTGTTGCCCTTGGCGGCCGCATCCACGAGCGGGCTGTCGAACGCGGCAGCCCGCCGGACGAGCGCGGCCTGGGGCTCGGCGACCACCGCCGGCTGCTCGACACCCATGAACGGATGCATCCACCAGGTGACCGGGCCATGATGGACATACAGGACCTTCCGCCCGAGGACCGACTGCTCGAAACGGAACGAATCGGGCTGCCGCCATTCGAAGACGAAGGGGCCGGGGCTGCTGTAGGCGACCACGGTGCCGGTGACGGTCAGCGAATGCACCGCGCGCCACGTCTCCAGGCCGCCATGGGCCGCGGCATGCCTGGCGAGCACCTCGTCGAGCGTCTGCGCGCCGGCAGCCAGCGGCAGCAGAGTGAGGACCAGGAAGAGCCAGAGACCGGACCGGCGCATCATCGTGTGTCCTTTCCTGCGGCCGGAGCCGGGGTGCGCACGTCGACGACGATCATCTCTTTGTCGTTCCGCAGATAGAGCCGGCCGTGGGACAGCACAGGCGCGGTCCACGTCCTTCCCTCCAGCACCTGGGCTTTCCCCTTCTCCCGGAAGCCCTCGGGCGTGGCCTCGGCGAGGATCAGCTGTCCCTGATCGCTCAGAATGTAGAGCAGGCCGTCCGCCGCGATCAGCGAGCCCTTGCCGTAGCCGCGCTGGACCCACTTCTGCTCCCCGGTCTCTGCCACGATGCACTTCAGGCTCGCATTGTCGAACCCGTAGATGTGCCCCTCGTAGAGCACCGAGGAGCTGAAGTGGTTCTTCATCAGCCGGTTGTTCCACACCTCGCGGACCGTGGCCTTGCCTTCCGCTTGGCCGATCTCCACCAGGACGGCGCCCGCGTCGTCCGTCGCCGACGCGAAGATCCGGTTCGGTGGGAGGAACAAGGGAGACGCGATGGCTCCCGCCCGCCAAGGGTGCTGCCAGTGCACCTTGCCGTCCGGACGGAGGGAAACGATGTCTCCCTCCCCCCGGACGAACACGTACTGCCGGACTCCATCGATCGTCACCGCCACAGGCGTCGCATAGCCCGGCTCGCCGTTCAATGCGGACCAGCGGATCTTTCCTGTCGTCTTGTCCAGAGCCACCACCGCCCTCCCCTCTGTGCCGCCGGCTTCCAGAAGCAGGAGGTCGCCATCCACGAGCGGCGAGGTGGCAAACCCCCGTTGGGGTGTGGGGCTGCCGAGCTCCTTCACCAGGTCCATCTCCCAGAGGCGCGAGCCGTCCTTCATCTTCAGAGCATGCAGCCGGCCCGTCGCGGAGAGCACGTAGACCACGTCCTTCTCCACCAGGGGCGTCGAGCGGGGACCGTTGCCGAAGATTTCGGGGAAGACCGGCCCCAGGGGCATGCGCCAGACCACCTCGCCGTCCGACGCGCGCAGGCGGTAGGCCATCTCGCTCTCCCCCTCCACGGCCATGGTGTAGAGGGCATCGCCCACCACCGTCACGGTAGAAAACCCGCTGCCGATCGGCTTCTTCCAGAGGATCTTCGGACCGCTCTCCGGCCAGCTCCGGAGCAATCCCTTCTCCAGAGAGACCCCGTTCTGCTGCGGACCGCGGAACTGCGGCCAGTCCGTCCCCGTCGACGGATCGGCCCCCGCGGCGAGCGCGAGACCGGCTCCGCAGAGCAGGAGGATGGGCAGGAAACACAGGGCGCGCCACGACTTCATCAGATGGACCTCCTCTTCATTGCAGTGGCTCTTGGTACGGGGAGGCCTGCAAAAGGTTCTCGCCACTACGGCGCGGCCGGCGCCTCGAGCTCCCGGGTCGCCAAGGTCCACTTGCAGTATCCTCCGTACGCACCATGGAAAGGACTCCTCGTGAAAGAGATTCCGCCAGCGACGATAGAAACGATTTTACCGCCCAACGAGGACTACACCTACTTCGAGAATTCCGGCAGCCATCCGTTCGACTTCAAGGCGGATGGCTTCTCGATGGTCAACGCCTGGTGGCTCGCGGAGGCCTCGTTGCTCGCCTACGCGGACCGGGATTTCGTCACAGCCCGGTTCGCCGAGGCCGGGCTTGCCGCCGAAGGCCGGCAGCCGTTCACGGCACGAGGCAGCACTCAATGCTATGTGGCCCATACTGAAGACTTCGTCATCGTGGCATTCCGTGGAACCCAAGTCCTCAAGCGAGGAGCTTCCATCGATTTTCTCGACGTCCTGCGGGACTTCTCTGTCGATACGAAGTTCACGCTGGTTGATTGTGCGGAGGGAGGGAGAATCCACAAAGGTTTCAAGGCGGCCCTCGACGAGGTCTGGGAGGAGCAGGTCAGACCTCACCTGGACCGGCTCGACGATGGGCACCGGACGTTCTGGTTCACCGGCCACAGCCTGGGAGGAGCCCTGGCCACTCTGGCTGCCAGCCGCTTCAAGAACGTGAACGGTGTCTATACCTTCGGAAGTCCCGTGGTCGGCGACCAGAAGTTCGCCCAGAGTTTTCGTGTGGCGGCAAAGACCTACCGCTTCGTCAACAACGAAGACCTCGTCGCACGGCCTCGCGGCAACCTCGTGCGTTTCGCAGGCCGGATCGGAGATTCGATCTCTAGCTTGGTCGGACGATCCCCCAAGGAGCCAATTATCGACCACGCACCTCTCTTCTATGCGCTTCACATCTGGAATATCTATGAACGAGAGCAGCAGGGCGTGTGATCGTCCAGGCCTTACTCGAATTCCTCATTCGCGACGGGAGCGTTCGGCAATTCGCGGTCCAGAGATTCCCGGTACTTCAAGCACCCGCGCAGGAATCTAGGCCAAGGAGGAACCGCGAGCTCGGGTGAAATCTTCTCCGGCAAAAGACCCCACAGCTGGGGATGATGCCAGCACAGCTCCTGTCCACTGCTGTCGCGGTGGACCCGAATTCCTGCCCGAAGGCGCTTCACTTCCGCGAGAAGCTCTTCTCGGCTCAAGCTTTCGAGATCATCGTCCATGATCACCTCGCGAATCTACGACGGAGATTGTCGTGGCTGTTCCATCGGCTCTGCATTCTCCGATGGAGGGTGCTCCAGACTACCGCAGTCGAGTTGACGCTGGATTCGGTCGACCTCAACTCGACCGCGGGTAGTGGGGCTTTAGGAAGTTGCTGGCTCTGATCCGCCCGACTCCTCGGCAATCATGAGGCCGATGAACGCCTGGACCTTGGCGCCAGGAACGAGGTCGGTGAGACCTGTGACTTGGATCGGCGTGTAATTCTGGACAAACTCGTCCATCGGCACGGATCGCCCACCGAGGGAGACCGTCAAGCTGGAAGTTTCGCCGTGATAGTGGACAATGTAGACCCTTTTCATTCACTTGTCCTCCTGCTGAGATTCTAACAGGCTGCCGACGCGCCCAAGAGGTCGGCCAGACTCCCAGGGCTTCCGAGCGATGCCCGCCTTCATGGCACGAAGCAGTCGAGCTAGCCTTCCCCGAGGTCGGGGTTTGCACGGGGGCAGTGAGCGCCCCCGAGGGAAAGGCCGAGCAAAGCCTCGCAGCCTCGACCTCAAGATCGGGAAGGGTGATATCTGTCTCGGCCTGTGCAGACCGCAAACCGGGCGAGGGAAACCGCGGTGCATCGGGAGCGGTCGGCGCACCACGCCGAGCAGGAGGTCTTCCACCGGGAGAAGCGGACCCATCACGACGCGGAGCTGGAGGCGATCACCCGGCGGCTCGAGGACTTCCGTGCTGTCTCCGCCGCCGCCCTCGGCGGCGCCTGCCGGCCTGTCAGGTACCCGCTGCCACCGCCAAGCTGCCTGGCAGGACTTCCAGCACGATCTTCTCCCCCGCCGGCACCAGGCGAATCGGCTCTCCCCCTCCGTAGAGGTCCACGTCGCGGTCGAATTCGATCTCGACGCGGCGGGCGGTCTCCAGCAGGAAGCAGGGATGCCCCACGTGGTGGCCTTTGTAGACCTTGGGGAAGACGGTCAGGAAGGTGAGGCGAGAGACCTCCCGGACGATGAGAAGCTCGAGCAGGCCGTCGTCGATGCGGGCGGAGGGGGCGATGAGCATCCCTCCCCCGTAGCTCGGGAGGTTCGTCGCGTCGACGAACATGACCCGACCTTCGAAGGTGCCGCCGTCCCAGGTGACCTTCGCGAGGGGGGGCTTGAAGCCCATCAGGGTCCGGATGGCCGACCAGGGGTAGATCCAGCGTCCCCGGCCCCAGCGCACCTGGTTGGCCCGGCGGGTGACCTCCGAGTCGAAGCCGGCTCCGGCGTAGCCGACGCAGTAGGTATCTCCAGCCCGGATGAGGTCGATCCGCCGCACCGGCGCGGTCAGCGCATGACGGACGGCATCCTCCAGGCCGCGCGGGGTGCCCAGGGCCAGGGCGAGGTCGTTGCCGGTGCCCATGGGGATGACGCCGAGGGCGGTGGCGGTGCCGGCCAGACCCTGCACGGCATGGTGCATGGTGCCGTCGCCTCCAACCACCAGCAGGCGCTCGATTCCGTCCTCGGCGGCCCGCCGCGCCTGCTCCGCCAGGTCTTCGCGCCGGCGGCTCACGACGAGCCCGGCGCCGCTCCGCCCGGCGAGGACGCGCACCCGGTCCACGGCCGCACGCGCGGCCCCGTTCCGCGCTCCCGGGTTGACCAGGAAGCGGATGGAGGTCGATTCGAGGTCGTTCAATAGAGGGACTTTACCCTAAGACCGTTCGGATCGGAGCGCGGGGAGCCGGGGTCTCTATGGGCTTAACGACGCCCGCGACGAAATGTTTCGGGGCGCCGGCCTACCGCATCCCCCGGCTCGCCTCGAAGGTCACCTGGATCTCCACCTTCTCGCCGTTGCGGTAGACCACGGCCTTGGCGGTCTCCCCCGCTTTGGCGCGGCGGAGGACGAACATGAGGTCGTGGATGTCGCGGATGGGCGAGCCGGCGAGCTCGACCAGGAGATCGCCGCGCTGCAGGCCCCCTTTCTCGGCCGGGCTGCCGGGACGCACTCCGGCGAGGAGCACGCCGGGGCGGCCGTCGCCCGCGTAGTCAGGGACGCTTCCCAGCGAGGCCCCGGACGAGCGCGGGTCGCCTGCCGGTCCCGGCGCCGGCATGCTCTTGTAGGCGAGGCGCTCGGGGCGGTCCGCCACCGCCAAGGCCACGTCCGCCACCACGCCGGCCACCCGCGCTCCCCCCTCGGCGTCGATCTTGTCGGCATCGTCCGTGGTCTTGTGGTAGTCCGGATGCGCTCCGGTGAAGAAGTGGAGCACCGGGACGCCGGCGGCGTAGAACGGGCTGTGGTCCGAGGCGCCGTAGCCGTCGCCTTCGGTGGTGCAGACCAGGTCCGCCTTTTCACAGACCGGGGCGACCAGATCCTTCCATTCCGCGGCGGAGTCGCCGCCCAGCACCGTGAGCTGCCGGTTGCGCAGGCGGCCGACCATGTCCATGTTGAGCATGCCCGTCAGATCTTCCATGCGCAGGCCGGCGGGCGGGTGCCTTGTGAAGGCGGTGGAGCCGATCACTCCCACCTCCTCGGCGGAGAAGGCGACCAGGTAGACGTCGCGCCGCAGCTCGTTGCGGCGGCTGGCCAGACGGCGGGCCACTTCGAGGAGCGCGGCCGTGCCGGAGGCGTTGTCGTCCGCCCCGTTGTGCACCTCGTGCTTGCCGGGCTCAAGCGACGAGGTTCCGCCCATCCCGAGATGATCGTAGTGGGCTCCCACCACCACCGCTCCCGGCAACCGGTCCGGCGCTCCGGCGCGGATCACGCCGACCACGTTGTCCGCCGGGACGGTCTTTCGCGCGAGATCGATGGCGAGCGCGGCGCGGTGCCCTCCGTCGAACAGAGGGGCTCCCGCGGCGCGTCTCAGGAAGACGACCGGGAGGCCGGCGTCTCCCGTCGCGGAGCCAGCCCCGTCCTCCACAGCCGGTTTGGGCAGGGCGGCCTCGGCGGCTTCCTCGGTTCCGGGCGGCGGAGCGTCGACCACGATCAGCCCGCGGGCGCCGTGCTCCCTCGCGTTGAAGGCCTTGGCACGGAGGTCGCCGTAGCGGCGCTCGACTTCCTCCTTGTCGAACGGCGCGCCCTTGGGGGTGAAGCGCCGGACGGCGACGATCTTGCCGCGGACATCCACTCCCTTGTAGTCGTCCACGTTCAGCTCGGGCGCGGTGATGCCGTAGCCGGCGACTACCACCTCCGCTTCGGCTCGGCCGAGCTCACCGGAGGCTGAAAAGCCGGCCGGCTGGAAGGCCTGGCGCTCCACGGGCTTGCCGTCGATCGTCACCGCCGTTGCCGGCAGAACCTCGACCGCGGACGGGACCTCAAAGCGCTGGAACCAGCCGCCGCCCTCACCCGCCGGCTCCGCACCGGCTTCGTGGAAGCGTGCGGCGAGCCAGTCCCGCGCCGCGGTGAGCCCCTGCGTGCCCAGGCCGCGCCCCTCGCGCGCATCGTCCGCCAGCCAGTGGACGTCCTCCCGGTAACGGGTGGCCGCCTCGGAGGCTTTCCCTTCCGCCCAGCGGGCCACGAAGACGTTCGTCTCGCCGGGCGCTCTGTCGGGATCGATCGACCAGACGTACCCATGGGAGCGGTCGGGCGGCGGCGGGCAGGCATCGCCCGCCAGATGGGTCGAGGCATAGAGGATTCTCTGCCCATCCGCCGTGAAGTACGAGCAGGTGGTCCGCCCCTTGCCGGTGGACACCAGGGAGGGCGCGCCGGAACCGTCCGCCGGCAGGCGAAAGATCTGGTCGCAGGCGTAGGGGGGACGGGTCGACTGCATCACGAGCTGCCGCCCGTCGGGGGACCAGTAGGCCTCGGCGTTTTCGCCGCCGTGCGTGAGCTGGACGAGATCGGCCAGGCGGATCTCCCGCGGATCGAGGGACGGCGCGGCGACGTTTTTCGCCTCCGCCGCCACGGTCGGGCGGGTCGCGAGCACTAGAGAGAGAAGAAGGGGAACGCAACTCTTGCGGGTCGTCATCGTATCGAGTCCAAAGTCTGGAGCAAGCTTACCCCGAGGACCGAAAACAAGGCACCTGGATTGCAGACCAAGCTGGAATCCGGAGAGCTCTCCGCACGTTTAGACATGAGGACAACCGCCGCTCACATCCCCACGACAGACGAAAGAGAGCAGATCGACGACGCGGCATGATACTTTTTCTCACCCATAACGCCCGGGGCGGGGCGTCGCCAGACGAGCTGGCCAGCGTTTACGCCCGGACTGCAGGAGCACGAATCCATGACCCAGGAGACCCAGGAGAGTCAGGACTTCGGCCAGATTCTGGCGGAGTTCGAGGACAAGGGGAGCGAGGAGCAGCAGCAACAGCAGCAACCACAGAAGGTAGCGCCCGAGATCGGCGAGAAGGTCAAGGGGCGCATTCTCTCCATCGGAGAGACCGCGGCGTTCGTCGACCTCGGCGGCAAGTCCGAAGGGGTGATCGACATCGCGCAGTTGAGGGACTCGGCCGGTAACCTGACGGTGGCCGCCGGGGACGAGATTGAAGCGACGGTCACCGGGAACGACCCGGAGACCGGCAGCCTGGTGCTGCGCCGCAAGGCGGCGCGGGGCCAGGACGTGGCACTCGAGCTGCGGCAGGCCCTGGAGACCGGCATCCCGGTCGAAGGGGTGGTCACGGCGATCAACAAGGGGGGCGCCGAGGTGCAGGTGTCTGGGATGCGGGCGTTCTGTCCGCTGTCGCAGCTCGACCTGCGCTATGTGGAAAATCCGCAGCAGTTCGTGGGCCAGCGCCTGACGTTCCGCGTCAGCCGGATCGAGCCGGGCAAGACGCGGCCGAACATCGTGCTGTCCCGCCGGACGCTGCTGGAGGAGGAGGCCGAGACCAAGGCGGCCGAGACGCGGGAGAAGCTGCAGGTCGGCACGGTCCTCAAAGGCAAGGTGACGTCGCTGACCAGCTACGGCGCGTTCGTCGACCTCGGCGGCCTCGAAGGGATGCTGCACGTGAGCGAGATCGGGTATTCGCGTCTGGCGCATCCGGGCGAGGTCCTGCAGGTCGGCGAAGAGGTCGAGGTCCAGATCATCAAGGTCGAGAGTGGGAAAGACGAGAGGCGGCCGCGCATCTCCCTGTCGCGGCGTGCTCTGGAGCGCGACCCCTGGCATGACGTGGCCGACCAGTTCCCGGAAGGGACCGAGATGACCGGCAAGATCATGCGCACGGAGTCGTTCGGCGCCTTCGTAGAGATCGCGCCGGGGATCGAAGGGCTGGTCCACATCAGCGAGATGGGGGCCAACCGCCGGCTGAACCACGCGCGCGACGCCGTGCAGCCGGGCCAGGAAGTGCAGGTGCGCGTGCTGGCGGTCGATCCCGGCAAGCGCCGCATCTCGCTCTCGATGGGCTCGGGCTCCGGTGGTGGTGGCGGTGTCTCGCGCGGCGAGTCGGCGCCCCGCTATGAAAACCGGGACCGCGGCCGGGGAGGCGGAGGTGGCGGGGGCGGCCGGGTGCGGGAAGCGCACTACGAGGAGGCCGAAGTCGGCGCCTACAGCCGCTCGTCCGGCAGCAGCAGCACCACGAGCAGCGGCTCGGGCTTCGGCTCGATGGCGGACTTCTTCAAGAACATCAAGAAGAAGTAGGGGGAAGAGCCGGCTTCGGGACCCTCACCCCCAAACCCCTCTCCCACACGCACTCACGCCCGCCCGGGAGAGGGGGCTTTTTTATTCAACGGCTCTCGGCGTCGCCTGCACCTTCACCACCCCCGCCACCCCGGCCAGCGTCAGGAAGCTCCCCACGATCTGGACCGGCGTCAGCCGGTCCCCCAGGAAGACCACGCCCAGGACCAGGGTCAGCACGACCGTGAGCTGCGACAGGATGCCCGCCTGGAGGTTGGTGACCCAGCGGTAGGCCCAGGTCATGAGGAGCTGGGCGATGATGGAGAGACATCCCACCGCGGTCAGGAAGAGCCACTCCCGGTTGGTGGGGGCCTGGAAGCCCCGGAGCGCGAAGGGTGCGGTGGCGAGCAGGCCAAAGAGGGAAAAGCTGCCATAGATGGCCAGCGAGCCCTCGGTCCGGCGGGCTGCCCGGATCGCCGTGACCGCCGCTCCCGAGAGGACGGCGGAGGCCATCCCCGCGAGCTCCCAGGGTCCGAAGTGCAGGAGCTGTCCGGCCGCGCCGCCCCCACCCGCCGCCAGAACCATGCCGACGAGCGCCGCCGCCAGCGGCAGGAGGAGCCGGCGGTCCGCCCGGTCTCCCAGAAACAGCGCCGCGAACGGCACGCTGAAGACCGGCGCCGCATAGTTGAGCAGAGTCGCCAGCCCGACCGGGATGTGGGCGAGCGCGAGGAAGTAGAAGAGCACCGCCGAGCCGCCGAAGATCCCGCGATAGAGGAGCAGGTCGATGCGCTGGAACTCCACCGCCTTCCGCGCCAGCCTGGGGATCAGGACGACGGGGATCAGCATGAAGGCGAAGCGAAGGAACGCGATCTCGCTCCCCGACAGCCGCTCCGCCGCCAGCTTCGCGGCAAACGCCATGAAGGAGAAGCAGACCGAGGACGTGGCCATCAGGAGGAGGGGGCGGTGGGTGGGCACGGGCGCATCATGCCGCAAATTGGGGGAGACCTCACCCCCGGCCCCTCTCCCATCGCCCACCCTGCCCCCGGGAGAGGGGGAGACGCCGCCACCTCTAACTCCAGGGGAAGCGGACTGTCACCTGCCCTTGGCAGACCTTGGCATCTTCATCCTTCGCCGGCACCCATGGAGTCTCTTCGACGATTCTCTTAGCTTCCCGGATGAGAAGCGGAGGGACCTCCGCAGAACCCCTGCCGCAATCCGCGATCGCCTCTCCCGTCGTCGTCACGTCCACGCGGCAGACGATTTCCTTGCCGCTGAGGCTGGACTTCATGTCCTGCCGAGGGAGCGGAGGGAGGTGGAGCTCGCTGACGGGCTTGGCCCCATGACACTGAGAAGCTCGCGCGGTCACATCCATGATCTCGCCGATCGAGATCGTTGGGACCTCTGGAGAGCTCTCTGGAGCAAGCTCCACCTGTGGTGCGATTTTCAGTGGAGGAGTCCAGGGTGCAGTCTCAATGGAAAACGGTCTCTCCGTGGACGGCTTTGGCGGCATGGAGCTCGACGCATCGGTGTTGCCATTCGTACCCTTCGGCTCCGCGCCCTTGAAAACCGGCTCTTCCGAGGAAGCGGGCTTCTCCTCCGTGACAGTCACCGGAGGATCTGAAGAGATCGGCGGATCAATCGGAGGGTTAACCGGAGGCTGCCCAGGAATTACCGGTGGAGGATTCTGAGGACCTGGCCCGGAGACCACTGGAGGAGATGTCGAACCAGCCGCAGCCGGAGGAACGATCACAACTGGATGTTGCCAGGTCTGATAAGCGATCCACAGCCCGATAAGTGCTGCAGCCCCACCGACAATCGCAGAGATCTCCGCCCAGGTACGTAGAGCAGACTTTGGTCTCGTCGGGAGACCCGGATCTGGCGAAGGCGGCAACGGTGACGGTGTCGGTGTCGGCCAAGTCATGAATGTCAGGACAGTGACGCCCCCCTCTCATGTCTTCAGACACCAAGCAGCGGCTCCTGGTTGACTCCGGCCCATGACGTTGCGTGTGCTACTTTGATGCTACCCTATCCCATGGAGGTGTTCCATGGTCAAGGAGATCACACTGCGGCAGGCTGGCGGTTCCGTGACGGCCACTCTGCCCAAGGAGATGGTGGAGCGGTTGCAGGTCGGCCCGGGAGACCGGGTGTTCGCGATCGAGACGGAGCACGGCGTGCTGCTGACTCCCTACGATCCGGACTTCCACGACGCGATGAAGGCGTTTTCCGAGATGCGCCGCCAGTATCGCAACACGTTGAAGAAACTGGCGGAGTGAGCCGTGCGGGAGCCGCGGTGGCTGAGCCGCCAGATGGTTGACGTCATGCACTCCGAGCTCCTTTTGGAGCACGGAGGCTCTCCAGGGACCCGGAATGGCGGCGACGATCTGATCGAATCGGCTCTGGCGCGTCCCAGCAACCGCTTCGCCTATGAGCCCACCTCGGACCTGGCCGAACTCGCGGCGGCCTACCTCTTCGGTCTCGTGAAGAATCACGGTTTCATCGACGGCATCAAGCGCATCGGTTTCATCGCCGCCATCACCTTCCTGCGGCTGAACGGTTTGCGTCCCACCGCGTCAGAAGCGGACGCTTACGACACGGTCATCGCGCTCGTCGAGGATCGCCTCACCGAAGAGGACGTCGCCCGGTGGTTTCGCGCCCACAGCGAACCGGCCCACGAGTGAGAGCCCGTTTGGGGCGTGGCACGCCTCTCGCACTGAACTTCTGATCCGCGCGGATACCATCCGCAAACGTTCATCCAGGAGGTCCTCGAACCTTTCTATCTTCATTCAACCAAGGAGGTCACCACCGTGCGAGAAGCGACCGCGTTGCAATCACCCCACAGCACGGAGCTTTCCGAAGGTCCTCACCCCAGCACTGAAGCGCGCCTGGCCGCCCTGGTCGGCGGAGCGGCTCTGATTACCATCGCCGCACGCGACCGCTCCTGGCGCGGCGTCGGTCTCGCCCTGGCCGGCGCGCCCCTGGTCTGGCGCGGCGCCACCGGCAGCTGGCCCGTGCAGCGCAGCGCCCCTGAGCACGCGGCCGAGGCCGCCGTACCCGCCCCGATCACAGCCAGCGTCACCATCGGCCGGCCCCGCCAGGAGCTGTATGACTTCTGGCGCCAGCTCGAAAACCTGCCCCAGTTCATGCGCCACCTCGTCTCCGTCGCGAAGCTCGACGACCGCCGCTCCCATTGGATCGGCAAGAGCCCCGTGGGCCGCGTGGAGTGGGATGCCGAGATCGTCAGCGAGCGCGAAGGGTATTCCATCGCCTGGAGCTCGCTCCCGGGCTCGCGCGTCCACAACGCCGGCTCGGTCTCCTTCGAGGACGCGACCGGCGGCCGCGGCACGGTCGTCCGCGTCGAAATGGAAGCCAGCCCGGGCAACGGCCTCGGCCGTAATCTAGGCCGAAGCTTGGGCCGCGTGCTCAGCGGCGTGACGGAGCGGCAGGTGCACGAAGACCTCCGCCGTTTCAAGAACCTGATGGAAGCCGGGGAGATCCCCACCACCGATGGACAGTCCGCGGGTCGCAGGTCCGCGATCAACCTTCACAACCCTTTCTGATCGCGGAGGCGTGACATGCGTGCAGTGTGCTGGAACGGCAAGAATGACATCCGGGTCGAAACCGTCCCCGATCCGCAAATCCTCAACTCCCGCGATGCGATCGTCAAGGTCACCTCGACCGCGATCTGCGGGTCCGACCTCCACCTCTACAACGGCTTCATCCCGACCATGAAAAAGGGGGACATCCTCGGCCACGAGTTCATGGGCGAGGTCGTGGAGGTCGGCAAGGGCGTTGGAAACCTCGAGGTCGGCGACCGCATCGCCGTCCCCTTCGCCATCGCTTGCGGCAAGTGCTGGTTCTGCGAGCAGGAGCTGTACTCGCTGTGCGACAACTCGAACCCCAACGCCTGGATGGCGGAAAAGGCCTACGGCTATGCCACGTCCGGCCTGTTCGGCTATTCGCACCTGACGGGCGGCTATGCCGGCGGGCAGGCCGAGTACGTGCGGGTCCCCTACGCCGACGTCGGCGGCTTCAAGATCGAGAACGACAGCTTGAGCGACGAGCAGGTCCTCTTCCTCACGGACATCTTCCCCACCGGCTACATGGCGGCTGAAAACTGCAACATCCAGCCGGGCGACACGGTCGCGGTCTGGGGATGCGGGCCGGTGGCCCAGTTCGCCATCCAGAGCGCCTGGATGCTCGGCGCCGGGCGGGTGATCGCCATCGACCGGTTCCCCGAAAGACTGCTCCTCGCCCAGACCTGGGGACGCGCCGAGGTGATCGATTACGAGCAGGTCGACAGCGTGGTCGACACCCTGCGCGAATTGACCGGCGGACGGGGACCCGACGCCTGCATCGACGCCGTCGGGCTCGAAGCCCACGGCACCACGGTGGATGCCCTCTATGACCGCGCCAAGCAGACCGTCCGCATGGAGTCCGACCGGCCTCACGCGTTGCGCCAGGCGTTCCAGGCCTGCCGCAAGGGAGGGACGATCAGCATCCCGGGCGTTTATGGAGGCCTGATCGACAAGTTGAACCTGGGCTCCGCCTTCCAGAAGGGGTTGACCCTGAAGATGGGGCAGACGCACGTGCACAAGTACATGCGCCCGCTCCTCGACCGCATCGAGAAGGGGGAGATCGATCCCAGCCGGGTCATCACGCACCGGCTGAGCCTGGATGACGCGCCCGCCGGGTACAAGACGTTCCGGGACAAGGAAGACAGCTGCATCAAGATCGTGATGAAGCCGCACTTCGATGGCAACGGGCACTCCCACCGGCACGACAGCGGCCGGAGTAACGGAATCGGTGACTTCGGAGAATTCTGATGACCGGGAACCGCAACGGTCTCACGCGTCCGGTGGCCGCCCTGGCCGCCGGCGCGGTTCTCCTGGCCGCCGCGCGGAAGCTCCGCCGGCAGCCTCCCATCGACTTCCGGGACCGCGTGGCCCTGATTACCGGGGGCTCGCGCGGCCTGGGTCTCCTCATCGGCCGCGAGCTCGCCCTGCAAGGGGCGCGGCTCTCTATCCTGGCGCGCGATCCGGATGAGCTCGACGTCGCCCGGCGCGAGCTCGCGGCGGTCGGCCACCACCGGGTCCTCGCCTTGCCGTGCGACGTGCGGCAGCGCGAGGATGCGGAGTGGGCCGTCGCGGCCACGGTCGAGCGCTTCGGCCGTCTCGACATTCTGATCAACAACGCCGGCGTGGTGCAGGTCGGCCCGCTGGAGCACATGGACCTGGAGGACTTCGACGACGCCCTCAAGGTCCACTTCTGGGGACCGCTCTACTTCACCCGGGCGGCCCTCCCCCATCTGCGGCAGCGCGAGGGGCGGATCGTCAACATCGCGTCGATCGGCGGGAAGATGGCGATTCCGCACATGGCTCCCTACTGCGCGAGCAAGCACGCTCTCGTGGGCCTCTCCAACTGCCTGCGCGCGGAGCTGGCCAAGGAGGGCGTCTGGGTGACCACCGTCTGTCCCGGGCTGATGCGCACGGGCTCGCACGTCAACGCCCTGTTCAAGGGGAAGCGGCGGCAGGAGTTCGCATGGTTCGCCTTGTCCGACTCTCTGCCGATCACCTCGATGAGCGGCCGGCGGGCCGCGCACCGGATCGTCGAAGCCTGCCGCTACGGCGAGCCGCACCTCACCCTCACGCCCCAGGCCCGCCTGGCCGCCGCCGCGGCCACGCTCGCCCCGGGCCTCACCGCCCGCGTTCTGGAGGTGGTCAACCGCCTCCTGCCCGGCCCCGCCGAGGACGGCGACAGCAAGGAGTCGCAGCCCGGCTGGCAACACTCCTCCAACTGGGCTCCCTCGCTCCTCACCCGCCTGTCGGACGAGGCCGCGGTGGAGAACAACGAGCTGCGCGGGCGGGCGGTGGAGTACGGGCGGGGGTGACCTCACCCCCCTGGCCCCCCTCTCCCATCGCCCACCCTTCCCCCGGGAGAGGGGGGAAACTACGACAAGGCCTCTGCTCGGGAGGGTGGGGGCGCCCCTCTCCCGGGTGGCGGTTGGGCGATGGGAGAGGGGTCGGGGGTGAGGTCAAAACGCGTTGTTGTCCAGCCCCCCGCACAGCTTCCCCGCCGTGCTGCGATAGGTCTTGACCGCGCCCGTGCTGGTGTCGGTCACCTTGAGCGTGTAATCCAGATCGGAGAGCGCGCCCCAGAAGAGCGCCGTGCGGTTGCCGAAGTCCAGCATCTTCACCATCAGCTCGACGTTCGAACGGTCGCCGAAGGTGAACGTCCCGGTCAGGTTGGAGAGCGCCGCGGCGCCTGCCTGGCCGCTCGTGCCGTTCGCGGGGTTGCGCCAGTCCACCTCGACGGAGAACCGGTTCTTCAAGAGGCAGAGCGTGGCCGGACCGGGGCGGCATCCGGCCGCCGCGCGGACGGGTGACTGGGCCGCCGACGCCAGGTCGGCGGCGAAGTTCTGATCGATGCCGCCGCAGTCGCCGGTCGTGTTCGTGTAGTTCTGGACCTGCCCGGTCCGCGTGTCGGTCACTTCCAGGTTGTAGCGGAGGTTGGTGAGCTGCCCCCAGAACACTTTGACCACGTCGCCGAAGTCCAGGATCTTCACCAGGAGCTCGATGTTCGACGGATCGCCGAACGAGAAGAACCCGGTCACGTTCGAGCGCGGGACCGGCCTCCCCGATCCGCTCGAGCCGTCGAACTGGTTCTGCCAGGAGACCTTCACCCGGAAGCGGTTGTCGAGCAGGCAGAGCGTGTCCGGACCCGGCCTGCAGGGCGCCGGCGGATCGAGGTACCCGCGGATCGACGGGAACGTGGCCGACATGGCGCCGTCCACGATCGCCGACCGGAAATCGCAGGCCGCCGGCGCCTCGCCGACGGCGCCCGTGAGCTGTCCGACGATCTGCCCGTTGCCCAGAAGGACGGGAGAGCCCGAGCTTCCGCCCCACATCCCGCCCGCCCCCTGGCGCGCATAGATGAACCGCGGCCGGGGCCAACTGCCCACTTGCTGGAGAGAGTTGTCCACGATGGTCTCCTGGAAGACCTGGGGCCAGACGAGCGCGCCCGGCCCGTCGTAGACCGGGTGCGACAACCGGAAAAGGTGCGTGCCGCCTCCCACGGGCGCCGCGCTCCAGCCGAGCAGGACCCGGCCCGGCGGGAGCTTGGAAAGGCGCAGGAGGGTGAAGTCGCTCGACGTCCCGGTCGCCACCAGAGTCATGCCCTGCACGCGCGGCATGCGGGCGAGGGAGGGGAACGGTCCGTCGCACTGGGCCCGCACGAAGTCGAAGAAGGCTTCGGTGCCGGCGGCGTCCGCCTGGTTGTCGATGCAGTGGTTGGCGGTCAGCAGGTAGGGGACCACGGTCTTCGGGTCGTTGTCGTTGATCAGGCCGCCGGAGCAGACGCCGATGAAGCCCGGCCCGGCCGGGATCTCCAGGTGCGCGACCGCCTTCCGCGCCAGGTCGACGCCCGGGAACCGGTCGCGGCCGACGCACCGGCCATCGATGAAGCAGGCGGTGTCCGCCGCGACGACGAGCGACCGGAGGCCGGCCGAGAGGATCTCCGCCACCCGGTCGATCGTGAAGCGCACCGTGGCGCCGCCCGGCACCTCGACCTCCAGGCGGATCTCGGGGCCGCCGACGCTGGGGGTCCAGAGCCCTCCCTTCGGGTCCTTGAGCTCGGCGCCGAACGGTCCCACCACCTCGCCGCCGGAGCCATAGACCCACATCCGCGCGCCTTTGGGGAGGCGAACGCCGGAGAGATGGAGGCGCAGGCGCCATGCCTCGTCGACCCGCACGCCGGCTCCCCAGACCGCCGCACCCTGGCGCGCCGCCAGCAGCCCGCCCGCATGCTCCCGGACCTCCCCCGCGGCCGGCGCCTCCGCGATCTCGATCACCCGCGCTTCGGACAGCGCCCGCATGAACCCGATGCGGTACGGCTGCCGGCCCGCGTCGTTCCACTCCTGAACCTGCCGCAGCTCCTGGCGCGCGGCGAAGACCGCGGCCGGCAGCTCGGCGAGCGGCGAGGCCAGAGGCCCCTCGGCGAGACGGAGCGGAGGCGGAATGCGGACCTCCTCCAGCAGGGTGGACGGCAGGACCAGCGGACCGTTGCTCTGCGCACAGAGCGGACCCACCGCGAGAAGGAGAGGAAGGACCAGGAGCCGGGGGGCTTTCATGACGGCGTTACCTCCGAGAGTTCTTCCTATTCTACAGGAGGAGGCGTGTTAGCCTCCGCCCATGGACAATGCCGCCATCGCCCGCACCCTCGAAGAGGTCGCCGACCTTCTGGAGATCCAGAACGCCAACCCGTTCCGCATCCGCGCCTACAGGAACGCGGTGCGCACGATCCAGACCCAGACGACGCCGCTCGCGCGCCTGCTCGGCGAGGGGCGGCCGCTGACCAATCTGCCGGGGATCGGCAAGGAGATGGCCAACCACATCAAGGAGATGGTGGAGACCGGCACGCTCGGCTACCGCGACGAGCTCCTCGGCGAGATGCCGCGCTCGCTGATCGAGCTGATGCGCCTGCCCAGCGTCGGCCCGAAGAAGGCGAAGAAGCTCTGGGACGAGCTCCAGATCTCGACCGTCGAAGAGCTCGAAGCGGCGGCCAGGGCGGGCCGCATCGCCGGCGTCCCGGGCTTCGGCGAGAAGACGCAGCAGAAGGTCCTCGCCGGCATCCACGACCACCGCCAGCACTCCAGCCGCATGCTGCTCGCCGACGTCGAGCAGATCGTCGAGCCGCTCCTCGAATGGCTCCGCGAGAGCCCGGGCCTGGAGCGCCTGGAGGTGGCCGGCAGCTACCGCCGCCGCCGCGAGACGGTCGGGGACATCGACCTCCTGGCCGTCGCGAAGAAGCCCGCCGCGGTGATGAAGCACTTCCTCGGCCACGCCTGGATCGAGAAGGTCGAGATGGCCGGCGACACGCGGGCCACCGTCGTCCTCGGCTCGGGTCTGCAGGTGGACCTGCGGGCCGTGCCCCCGGAGAGCTACGGCGCCGCCCTCGTCTACTTCACCGGCTCCAAGGAGCACAACGTGAAGCTGCGCCGCCGCGCCGTCGAGCGTGGCCTGCGCATTTCGGAGTACGGCGTGTTCAAGGTGGAAGCTCCGCAGAATCGGACCGATCGGTCGGATCCGTCGGATCGGTCCGATCAGGCTGACGGCACGTGGATCGCCGGCCGCGAGGAGGCGGACGTCTACAAGGCCGTGGGGCTCGCCTGGATTCCGCCCGAGATGCGGGAGGACCAGGGGGAGATCGAGGCCGCCGCGAAGAAGCGGCTCCCCCGCCTGATCCGCCAGGAGGACCTCAAGGGGGACCTCCACATGCACTCCACCTGGTCGGACGGCCGCAATTCGATCGAGGAGATGGTGGAGGCGTGCGCTGCCCGCGGCTACGAGTACATGGTGATCTCGGACCACAGCAAGGCGCTCGCGATGACCAACGGCCTCGACGCCTACCGCCTGCGCGAGCAGTGGAAGGAGATCGACGAGGTCCGCGCCCGCCATCCGGAGATCCGCATCCTGCGCTCCATGGAGGTGGACATCCTGGCCGACGGCTCGCTCGATCTGGAGGATGAGATGCTGGCCGGGCTCGACGTGGTCCTCATCTCCCTCCATTCGCGCTTCGACCTGCCGGAGGCGCAGCAGACCGAGCGGGTGCTGCGCGCCCTGGAGCACCCGGAGGTCAGCATCTTCTGCCATCCGACCGCGCGCCTGATCAACCGCCGCCGGGGGGTCGAAATGGACATGGATGCGGTGCTCCGCCGCGCTGCGGAGCTCGGCGTCGCGGTCGAGCTGAACTCGAACCCCCACCGCCTCGACCTGCGCGACTCCCACCTGCGCCTCGCCCGCGAGCTCGGCTGCAAAGTCGTCATCAGCACCGACTCCCACCGCACCCGCGAGCTCGACCTGATGCGCTATGGCGTCGATCAGGCGCGGCGGGCCTGGCTGGAGCCGGGGAACGTTGTGAATACATTGGGGTATGCGGCGCTGCGGAAGGCGTTGCGGTAGGGGCCCTCACGCTAAACTATGCCCACCATGTCCAGACATCGACTCGTACGGCTGTTCCTCATCACATTGCTGCTCGCCCTGCCGGCCGCCGCCCAGGACCTCGCGTCCTTCGAGGCGCGGACCACGGTGCACAAGCTGGCCAACGGCTGGACGTTCCTGATCGTCGAGCGCCCGGTCGCCCCGGTGTTCTCGTTCGCCACCGTCGCCGACGTGGGACCGGCCCAGGAGGTCCCGGGCATCACCGGTCTCGCCCACATGTTCGAGCACATGGCCTTCAAGGGCGGCCCTACGGTGGGCACCCGCGACTGGGAGGGCGAGAAGAAGGCGCTCGATGCTCTCGAAGCCGCCTACCAGGCCTGGCAGGCCGAGCGCCTCTCCACCCGGCCGGACCCCAAGAAGCTCGAAACGCTACAGGCTGCCTTCCGCAGCCGCCAGGAAGAGGCCGCCCGCTTCGTGGTGCGGAACGAGCTCGACGACATCCTGTTCCGCGAAGGGGGCATCGACGTGAACGCCTCGACCGGCGCGGATGCGACCCGGTACTACTGCTCGCTCCCTTCCAATAAGGTCGAGCTCTTCGCCTTTCTGGAGTCCGAGCGCTTCGCCCACCCGGTCCTCCGTGAGTTTTACGAGGAGCGGGACGTCGTCCAGGAAGAGCGGCGCCAGCGCCGGGAGGGCAGCGGCTTCAGCCGCCTCGTCGAGCAGCTCCTGATCACCGCCTTCCAGGCTCATTCCTACAAGCAGCCCGGCATCGGGTACATGAGCGACCTCCAGTCGATCACCATCACCGATGCCGAGAAGTTCTTCCAGACCTACTACGCCCCGTCCAACCTGATCACCGCCATCGTGGGGGACGTCCAGGCCAGGACGCTGATCCCCATCCTGGAGAAGTACTTCGGCCGCATCCCGGCGCGCCCCGCCCCGCCGCCGCTGCGCACGGTCGAGCCACCGCAGATCGCCGAGAAGATCGTGATCCTCGAAGATCCGGCCCAGCCCCTGTACCTGGAGGCCTACCACAAGCCGTCCGCCACGCATCCGGACGCGCCGGTCTGGGATGCCATCGACGACATCCTGGCGAACGGCCGCACCGCGCGCCTCTACCGCTCCCTGGTGCGCGACCAGAAGCTCGCGGTGGATGTCCAGTCGTACTCCAGCCTGCCAGGGAAGAAGTACCCGAACCTGTGGACCGTGCTCGCCACGCCCGCCGTCGGCGTCCCCACCGAGCAGGTGCAGGCCACCCTGCGCGCGGAGCTGGACCGGTTGCGGCGCGAGGACGTGACGCCCGAGGAGCTGGCCCGCTTCAAGGCCCGGGCCCGGGCGAGCCTCCTGCGCGGGCTGCGCAGCAACCTCGGCCTCGCCGTGCAGCTCGCCGATACCCAGCGCCTCTACGGCGACTGGCGCGAGCTGTTCCGCTCGCTCGACCGCGTCGAGAAGGTCACCCCGGCCGATCTCCGAAGGGTCGCGGGAGAAGCGTTCCGGGGGACCAACCGGACGGTGGGGATGATCGTCACCTCGGTGGCGGACAAGAAGGAGAACGGCCGATGAAAACCCGTGCTTTACCCCCTGTCCTTGTTGTCTTTTACGTCCTTTTCGTCCTTTCTCCTCCCACCCCCGCCGCCGCCCAGGCCGCCCGGGTGGACGAGCTCCGCTACCCTCCCCTCCACGACTTCCAGATCCCGCAGCCCGAGCGCGTCGTGCTCGACAACGGCCTGGTGGTCATGCTCCTGGAAGACCATGAGCTGCCGCTGGTCGAGGCCACGGCGCTGGTGCGCATCGGCAGCCGGCTCGACCCCCCGGGCAAGACCGGGCTCGCGGAGCTGGGCGCCGACGTGTTGCGCGCCGGCGGCACGGAACGCATGCCGAGCGATCAGCTCGACCTCTGGCTGGAGAGCCGCGCCGCATCGCTCGAAGCGATTGCGGAGAGGGACCAGGGACGAGTCACCCTGAGCGCGCTGGCGCAGGACTTCCCCGAGGTCCTGCGGGTCTTCGCCGACGTGCTGCGCCGGCCGGCCTTCGACCCGTCCCGCCTGGAGGTGATGCGCAACCAGGCCGTGGCCGATGTGGCCCGCCAGAACGACCAGCCGGACGAGATCCTGTTCCGCGAGTTCGCCAAGCTCGTCTACGGGCCCGACTCCCCCTACGCCTCCCAGCAGACTCTCGCCTCCCTGCGCGCCATCCGCCGGGAGGACCTCGTCCAGTGGCACCGCCAGCTCTTCCACCCCGACGGGATCGTCCTCGGGCTGGTGGGCGACTTCCGCAAGGAGGACGCCTTGCGGCTGGTCCGCGAGCTCTTCGGCGACTGGCCGCGCGGGCCGCAGGCGGCGCACCCCGATTTCCCCTACCGGACCCAGTCGACCCCTGGTGTCTTCTGGGTCGAGAAGAACGACGTCGCGCAATCGAACCTCCTGCTCGGCCACCTGGGGATCCGCAAGGACGATCCGGACTTCTATGCCGTGGAGGTCCTCAACTACGTCCTCTCGGGATCGTTCGCCGCCCGCCTGATCAACGAGGTGCGGAGCCGCAAGGGGTTGGCCTACTCGGTGGAGGGTGGAGTGGACAGCGCCTGGGACCACCCCGGCTTCGCCTACTTCTATGCCACGACCAAGACCGCCACGACCGGAGCCGCCATCCAGGCCCTCCTCGACGAGGCGCGCGGCCTCGCCACCCGGCCGCCGACCGAGAAGGAAGTGGAGACAGCCCGCCAGGGCCTCCTCGCCCGCTTCGTCTTCAACGTCGACTCGAAGCGGAAGGTGCTGGCGCGGCAGCTTGCCCTTGAATCCTTCGGCTACCCGCTCGACTGGCTGTCGCGCTACCGCGCCGGCCTCGAAGCCGTGACCGTCGAGCAGGTGCGCGCGGCCGCCCTCCGCCACCTCCGCCCCGAAGAGTTCAGCATCCTCGTCGTCGGACCCGCCGAAGGACGCGACCGCCCGCTCACCGACTTCGGGAAGGTGACGCCGGTGGACGTGACGATCAAGTAGGCCCCCACCATGTAGGATCTACTACAACCCCACCCGTTCTCAAGAAGGAACTTACCTTTTCCACCCCGTCCGCACACCCCCTCCCGTAACCCTCGAAAAGCAGAAAAACCCAGTCGCCACCGCCACTTCCGCCCCGTGGCACACTCCTTGCTGTTCCGGGAAAACAGAACGGGCTCCAGAGGAAGGAGCTAACGTGAGTGCAGCGGTGAGGGAACCCGTGACGGCAACAGACGCAGGCGACGAGAACCTATCCAGCTCCAGTCGTTGCTTCCCCAGGGCGACATCCGCCCTCGGCCCCCTCATGGGCTCTCGCCCGAGCCTTGCCGCAGGCATCGACAACGATTGGGAGGGAACCGAATGAGTGGAAGGGTCTTGATTACCGGGGGCGCCGGCTTCATCGGCTCCCATCTGGCGGACGACTTGATCGAGCGCGGGTATCAGGTCCGTGCCCTGGACAGCCTGGCGGAACAGGTCCATGGGCCGGACACCGCACGGCCGGGATATCTCCATCCCGACGTCGAGCTCGTCCGCGGCGATGTGCGCGATCCCGAAGCAGTACGGTCAGCTCTCGACGGCGTCGACGCCGTCTTCCACTTCGCGGCCGTCGTCGGCGTCGGCCAGAGCATGTATGAGATCGCGCGCTACACCGACGTCAACAACCTCGGAACCGCGGTGCTCCTGGAAGCGCTCGCCGCCAGGCCGGTCCGCCGGCTCGTCGTCGCCTCCAGCATGAGCCTCTACGGCGAAGGGCTGTACCGCAACGGGCGCGGCGAGCTGGTGACCGGCCTCGACCGCGACCGCGAGCAGCTCAAGTCCCACGACTGGGAGGTGCGCGACCTCGGCGGCGAGGCGCTGACTCCGGTCCCCACGCCGGAGACCAAGGCGCCGACGCTCTCGTCGGTCTACGCCCTGTCCAAATACGACCAGGAGCGCATGTGCCTGATGATCGGCCGGGCCTACGACATCCCGACCGTGGCCCTGCGCTTCTTCAACGTCTATGGCACCCGGCAGGCGCTGTCGAACCCCTACACCGGAGTGCTCGCCATCTTCGCCTCGCGGCTGCTCAACGGCAATCCGCCGCTCATCTTCGAGGATGGGCGCCAGATGCGCGACTTCGTCCACGTCTCGGACGTGGCGAACGCCTGCCGCCTCGCTCTCGAGGTGGAGGCGGCCGGCGGCCAGGCCTTCAACATCGGCAGCGGCCGCCAATACACGGTGCTGGAGATCGCCCGCGCGATGGGCGAGGTCACCGGGCGCGAGGACGTCGTGCCGGAGGTGACCGGCAATTACCGCGTCGGAGACATCCGCCACTGCTTCGCGGACATCACCCTGGCCCAGAAGGTCCTCGGGTACAGGCCGCAGATGCCGCTGGAACAAGGGCTTGTCGAGCTGGCTTCCTGGCTCGAGGGACAGGTGGCCTACGACCGTGTCGCGGAGATGCGGGCCGAGCTGGCCGCCCGGGGGTTGACGGTATGAGAACGCACAAGCTCACCGACATCGGAAGCGTGAAGTCCCGCAAGGAGAAGGAGAAGGTCGTCCTGGTGACCGGCGGGTCCGGGTTCATCGGGACCAATCTGGCCCATGCCCTGGCGTCCGCCGGCCGCCGCGTCCGGTTGTTCGACAACCTGTCGCGCCCGGGCGTCGACAAGAACCTGCGCTGGCTGCAGGAGACCCACGGCGACCGCGTCGTCTTCGAGAAGGGCGACGTGCGCGACGCCGCGGCGGTGCAGCGCGCCATGGTGGGCGCCGAGACGGTCTTCCACTTCGCCGCCCAGGTGGCGGTCACCACCAGCCTGGAGGACCCGGGGCACGACTTCGACGTCAACGCCCGGGGCACCCTGAACGTCCTCGCAGCCGCCCGCGCCCAGAGCGAGCCGCCGGCCGTCCTCTTCACCTCCACCAACAAGGTCTATGGCGGGATGGAGGACGTGCGCCTGCGCCTGCGCGGCCTGCGCTACGAGCCCGAGGATCACTTGCGGTGCTGCGGCTTTTGCGAGGAGCGGCGGCTCGACTTCCACAGCCCCTATGGCTGCTCGAAGGGGACGGCCGACCAGTACGTGCTCGACTACGCCCGCAGCTACGGCCTGCGCACCGCGGTGTTCCGCATGAGCTGCATCTACGGACCGCACCAGTTCGGCACCGAGGACCAGGGCTGGGTCGCCCATTTCCTCATCCGCGCCCTGGAGGACCAGCCGATCACCCTCTATGGCGACGGCATGCAGGTGCGGGACGTGCTGTTCGTCGAGGACCTCGTCCAGGCCTTCTTGAGCGCCGAGCGGCACATCGGCGAGATCGCCGGACAGGCCTTCAACATGGGCGGCGGACCGGGCAACACCATCAGCCTGCTGGAGCTGATCGACCTGATCGGGCAGATCCACGGCCAGAAGCCCGTGGTCACGTTCAACGAGTGGCGCACCGGCGACCAGCGTTGGTACGTGTCCGACACCCGCAAGATGGAAGCCGCGACCGGGTGGCGGGCGCGTGTAAATGTGCGCGAGGGCGTTGCTCGACTTTACAACTGGCTGCAGGAATCCCGGGAGGTGGCAGAAGCGCAAGTGGCGGTCGGCCGTCAGGCTTCGTAGAAGAAGAAGCAGGAGTTACGGCGCTTTCCAATCGCGCGTCCGGCGGCCCGGAAACCTCTCGGGCTCCGGCATGGTTCTTGGATGCGTCTACCCCAACGGCAGCACGGACCTCCACGTTGGAGTTGAGGTGATGGAATGACCGAGTCGACCTCCTTGCCCCGCAAGGTTCTGATGACGACGGACACCGTTGGAGGTGTCTGGCAATACTCCCTGGAGCTGGCGCGCGGCCTGGGAGAACGGGGGATCGAGGTGGCTCTCGCCACCATGGGCGGTCCCATCAACGAGCTCCAGCGCGACAAGGTCGACCGCATCCCGGGCCTGCGGGTCTTCGAGAGCCACCACAAGCTGGAGTGGATGGAAGACCCCTGGCGCGACGTCGAAAAGGCCGGCGACTGGCTGCTCAACCTGGAGAGCCGGATCTGCCCGGACCTGATCCACCTGAACGGCTACGTCCACGGCTCGCTCCCCTGGAACGCGCCGAAGATCGTCGTCGGCCATTCCTGCGTCCTTTCCTGGTGGCGCGCCGTCAAGGGCGACGACGCCCCGGACGTCTGGGACCGCTATCAGATGGAGGTCGCCTGCGGCCTCCACGCCGCGGACCTCGTGATCGCGCCGTCCGCCGCCATGCTCGCCTCCCTGGGCGAGCACTACGGGGAGCTCCCGCGGACCCGCGTGATCCCCAACGGCCGCGACGCCGGCCTCTTCCGGCCGTCCGCCAAGGAGCCCCTGCTCTTTTCCGCCGGCCGCCTGTGGGACGAGGCCAAGAACCTGGAAGCGCTGGAGCGCGTGGCGCGGCGCCTCCCCTGGCCGATCTTCGTGGCCGGCGACAACCATCATCCGGAAGGCGGCGAGATCCGGCCGCACACCACGCGCCTGCTCGGCCGCCTGTCGCAGCGCGCTCTCGCCGCCTGGGTCGGCCGCGCGTCGATCTACGCCCTGCCCGCCCGCTACGAGCCGTTCGGCCTCTCGGTGCTCGAAGCCGCCCTCGCCGGCTGCGCCCTGGTGCTCGGCGACATCCCGAGCCTGCGCGAGATCTGGCGCAACCGCGCGGTCTTCGTGCCGCCGGACGACACCGAGGCCCTGGAGCGCGAGATCCAGGCGTTGATCAACGCCCCGGAGCGCCGCCAGTCGCTGGGCGCCGGTGCCCGCTCGCGCGCCCTGGAGCTCACCCCGGAGCGCATGGTCGCGGGGTACCTCGCCGCCTATGGCGACGTCCTCGCCCCCTACTCCGACGAAAAATACTCCGGCGAGGAGCACCTCTTCGAGCAGAGGGTCGCAGTCTAGGGCCCGGGCGATGCGGATCGTCCTCTTCGTTCATTCGCTCCTCTCGGACTGGAACCACGGCAACGCCCATTTTCTGCGCGGGGTGGTTGCCGAGCTCCAGTCCCGCGGCCACGACGTGCGCGTCTTCGAGCCGCGCAATGCCTGGAGCTTGCAGAACCTGCTGGACGAGCCGGTCGGCCAGGTCGCCCTGGAGGGGTTCCGGGCCGCCTATCCCACCCTCGACAGCACCCGTTACGACCTCGCCATCTTCGACCTCGACGAGGCTCTGGGCAGCGCCGACCTCGTGCTGGTCCACGAGTGGAACGACCACGGCCTGGTGCGGCGGATCGGCCGTCACCGCAAGCAGGGCGGCCGCTACCGCCTGCTCTTCCATGACACCCACCACCGGTCGGTGACCGACCGCGACAGCATGGCCGCCTACGACCTGTCGGGCTATGACGGCGTCCTCGCCTTCGGCAACGTGATCCGCGACCTCTACCTGCGCGAGGGGTGGGCGGCGCACGCCTGGACCTGGCACGAGGCCGCGGACACCCGGATCTTCCATCCGATCGAGGGAGCGCCCCGCGAGGGGGACCTGGTCTGGATCGGCAACTGGGGGGACGAAGAGCGCACCGCCGAGCTCCACGAGTTCCTGATCGAGCCCGTGCGCGAGCTGAGGCTGACCGCCCGCGTCCATGGCGTCCGCTATCCCGAGGAGGGGGTGCGGGCGCTGGCCGAGGCGAGGATCCAGCTCGCCGGCTGGCTGCCCAACTACCTGGTCCCTCGCGTCTTCGCCCGCTTCTGCGTCACCGTCCACGTGCCGCGCCGCCCCTATACGCAGGCGCTGCCGGGCATCCCGACGATCCGTCCCTTCGAGGCGCTGGCTTGCGGCATCCCCCTCGTCTCGGCGCCCTGGGAGGACGTCGAAGGACTGTTCACTCCCGGCGAGGACTACCTGGTGGCCCGCGACGGCCGCGCGATGAAGGAGCGCCTGCGCGCCCTCCTGCACGATCGGGAGATGGCGCGGGAGATCGCCGCCCGCGGACGGCGGACCATCCTCGACCGGCACACCTGTGCCCACCGCGTTGACGAGCTGCTGGAGATCGACCGCGAGCTGCGCGGCCTCGCCGCCGCCGCCGCTCCCTTGCCCACACACATCGCGGAGAGACCGGCGGAGATCGGAATGCCATGAGCGCTCGCCTCACCATCGCCTTCTTCGGCTCCAGCCTCGTCTCGGCCTACTGGAACGGGGCCGCCACCTACTACCGCGGCATCCTCCGCGAGCTGGCGGCGCGCGGCCACCGCATCACCTTCTACGAGCCCGACGCCTTCGAGCGCCAGCAGCACCGCGACATCCCCGATCCCGACTGGGCGCGCGTCGTGGTCTACCCGGCCACCGGCGAAGGCGTCGAGCGGGCGCTCGACGACGCGCGCGGCGCCGACCTCGTGGTCAAGGCGAGCGGCGTCGGCGTCTTCGACGAGCTGCTCGAAGCCGCCGTCCTCGACCTCCGCCACCCCGGCGGCTTCGCCGCCTTCTGGGACGTGGACGCCCCGGCGACCCTCGACCGGATGGAGAGCCAGCTGCGCGATCCGTTCCGCCCTCTCGTCCCGCGGTACGACGTCGTCTTCACCTACGGAGGCGGCGATCCGGTCGTCCAGGCCTATCGCCGCTTCGGCGCGCGCGACTGCGTCCCCATCTACAACGCGTTGGACCCCACGACCCACCATCCGGTCCCGCCCGACCCGCGCTTCGCGGGCGACCTGGGCTTCCTCGGCAACCGCCTGCCCGACCGGGAGGCGCGCGTCGAGGAGTTCTTCCTCCAGGCCGCCGCCAAGCTCCCGGACCGCCGGTTCCTGCTCGGCGGCAGCGGCTGGGAGGACAAGCCCATGCCCGCGAACGTGGACTACCTCGGACACGTCTACACCCGCGACCACAACGCCTTCAACTGCACGCCCCTCGCGGTGCTCAACGTGAACCGCGAGAGCATGGCCCGCTACGGCTTCTCGCCGCCGACGCGGGTCTTCGAGGCGGCCGGCGCCGGCGCGTGCCTGATCACCGACGCTTGGGAGGGGATCGAGCTGTTCCTGGAGCCCGAGTGGGAGGTCCTGGTGGCGCGGCACGGGGACGAGGTGGTGGAAAAGCTGCGTGAGCTCACCCCCGACCGGGCGCGGCAGATCGGGCAGGCGGCTCTGCGCCGCATCCTCTCCGAGCACACTTACGCCCACCGGGCGGCCCAGGTCGAGGCCGTGCTGGACATCCTCACGCAACCCTTGTCGGGCGCCGCGAGCGCCGCCGGAGTGGAGGTTCTCTCATGAGCCAGTCCCTGGACATCGTCATCCTGGGATTGTCGATCACGTCATCCTGGGGCAATGGGCACGCAACCACCTATCGCGGCCTCGTCCGCGAGCTGACCGCGCGGGGACACCGGATACTCTTCCTGGAGCGCGACGTCCCCTGGTACGCGGAGAACCGCGACCTGCCGGAGCCGCCGTATGGCCGCACGGTCCTCTACTCCGGCCTGGAGGAGCTCAAGGACCGCTTCGAAAAAGAGATCCGTTCCGCCGACTTCGTCATCGTCGGCTCCTACGTCCCCGAAGGCGTCGCCGTCGGCCAGTGGGTCACCCGCACCGCGCGCGGAGGCACCGCGTTCTACGACATCGACACCCCGGTGACCCTGGCGAAGCTGACCCGGGGCGACCACGAGTACCTGACGCCCGAGCTGATCCCGTGCTACAGCTGCTACCTCTCCTTCACGGGAGGCCCCACGCTGAAGCGCCTGGAGCGGCATTACGGCTCCCCCATGGCGCGCGCCCTCTACTGCTCGTTCGATCCCGATCTCTATTATCCGGAAGAGGTCGAGCCGTCCTGGGACCTGGGCTACATGGGAACCTACAGCGACGACCGGCAGCCCACCGTGGACCGCCTGCTGATCCAGCCGGCCGGCCACTGGACCAACGGGCGCTTCGTCGTGGCCGGTCCGCAGTATCCGAAGAAGATCCGCTGGCCGAAGAACGTCAAGCGCTTCCAGCATCTGGAGCCCGCGAAGCACCGCGCGTTCTACAACGCCCAGCGCTTTACCCTGAACGTGACGCGGACCGACATGATCGCCGCCGGCTGGTCGCCGAGCGTGCGACTCTTCGAAGCCGCCGCTTGCGGCACGCCGATCCTCTCCGACTCCTGGGCGGGCCTCGAATCCTTTTTCAAGATCGGCGAGGAGATCCTCACCGTGCGCAACGCCTGCAACGTCCTGCAGTACCTGCGGGACATCCCCGAGCGCGAGCGCCGAGCCCTGGGCCAGCGCGCCCGCGCCCGCGTCCTCCTCGAGCACACCGCCGCCCACCGCGCCGAAGAGCTCGAAGGCTACGCGCTGAGCCTGCTCAGCCGCCACGCGGCGTAGGAGGCCGATCGGACGGATCATCGGACAGATCGGTCCAATCCGACCGATCGGTCCGATTCCTGCACCGGGCCCCTGCCTAGTCCTTTTTCGAATCTCCCGATACTCCACCTCCTGAACCCTCCCCGCCATAGAATCTTCGTGAACAACGTACTTTGTGGAGCGCGGGGGGGACTCGATCACCTTTTCCGAGGGGGAGGAATCAGGATGTTTGGTCATCGGATGCATGTGAGGGCACTCTGGATCGGCCTGAGCCTGGCCGGTCTCCTGCTCGCCGCACCGCGCCACGCCTGGGCTCAGGGCTGAGTGGCCGCACGACTCGACACGCCCGTGCTTGGCGTGCAGGACTCGTACACCGGCCCCAACCGGTGGCAGGTTGGAATGAATTACCGCTACCAGTACTCCCATCGCCATTTCGTCGGCTCGGAGGAGCAGCACGAACGCGCGGAGGAGCGCAGCCAGGTCAAGAACACGATCAACCTGGCGGAGATCGGAGTCCGCTACAACCCCAATCCGCAATGGAGCTTCTCGCTCAACGTCCCCTATTTCAACGCGGAGCGATCGAGCCCGATCCGCGACTCGAACCGCGTCGTCGTCGACCGCAGCCTCGTCCAGGCGAGCGGCCTGAGCGACATCACGCTGAGCGCGCGGCGCCTCCTCTGGAAACCGCTGAAGCACCCGGACGGCAACATCGCCATGGGGCTGGGCGTCAAAATCCCCACCGGCGAGGACGACGTCTTCGACGACCGCGAGAGGCTCGTCAACGGCCAGAGGGTCTTCACCGACGAGAGCGTCGACCAGTCGATCCAGCCGGGTGACGGCGGCTGGGGTGTGATCTTCGACCTCCAGTACTTCCAGCGGATCGCGCACACCAACGGCGCCTTCTACGCCTCCACCACCTACCTGGCCAATCCGCGCGCCACCAACGGCGTCCCCACCTTCCGCAACGGCGTCGGCGAAGAGGTGATGTCGGTCTCCGACCAGTACGTGGCCCGCATTGGAGCGAGCTATGCCGGGAAGAGCTGGAAGGGATTCGGCGCGAGCCTGGGCGGGCGTCTCGAAGGCGTCCCGGTCGAGGATCTGATCGGCGACAGCAACGGCTTCCGGCGTCCGGGCTACGCCATCTCGGCCGAGCCGGGCGTCAGCTACTCCCACGGCCCCTACACCTTCTCGCTGGCCGTCCCGATCGCCCTCTACCGCAACCGCACGAGGAGCGTCCCCGACCGCCTGGTCCCCGGCCGCCACGGCGATGCGGCGTTCGCGGACTACGTGATTCTGTTCGGGTGGGGCCGGAAGTACTAAAGGCCTTCGCGGGTGGGGGTATGCGAAAATCCCCTCGCCCGCCATGCGCCTCTCGCTCCACCAGCCCACCCCGCCGGAAATCCGGGCCTTTCTGGATCGCCGGCGGGAACACCCCTTTTCCTATCCCCATGTAGAGGCCTCGCGGCACGCGCCGCCGGCGCGTTGGGTGGTGGATCACAACCGGGTCCGCCTCGGCCAGGGACCCGCCGCCTGGGAGGCGGCCTGCGCGGCCATCCGGAGCTGGCAGATGTTCCGGCTCGGCTGGGTCGAGATCCATGGCACCGAGGCCCGGCTCGCTCCCGGGCTCGTCGTCGCCCCGGTCGCGCATGCCTTCGGCCTCTGGTTCCTGAACGCCTGCCGCGTCGTCTACCTGATCGACGAAGACAGCCCGGTCCGCCGGTTCGGCTTCGCCTACGGCACCCTCGCCGACCACGCCGAGCGCGGCGAGGAGCGCTTCCTGGTCGAATGGCGGGAGGACGACTCGGTCTGGTACGACCTCCTCGCCTTCTCGCGGCCCGGCCACTGGCTGGTGTGGCTGGGGTTTCCGGTCGTCCGGCGGCTCCAGAAACGCTTCGCCGCCGACTCGCTGGCGGCCATGAAAAGGGCCGCGCAGACACATACGGGCGATGCCGCAGACGGTCCTGGCAGGCCGCGGAGCTAGCGCAAGCGGAGCTCTGTCAGCCAGCGAGCCGACGAAAGAATCCGAGAGACGGGGAAAAGAGGAACGCGCCTCCGGTGGGAACGACCCACCGGGCTCTCGTCGCGAACCGCGCGCGCTCGTTTCCCAGCGGATCGAGCAGCGCGCCGAAGCGGGCGCCGCCGAGCTCGTCCTGCCCGACCAGGAGATCATGCCCGGCCTCCTTCTCGGGAGCACGGGAATTGTTCATCCACAATTTGTTCAGAAGTTGAAACTGGTTCATGAACGACGTCTGATAGGCCAGAAAAAGAAGGCCGCGATCTTCCGCTTCGGTTCCGGGCTCGAAGTGAGGCCCGTAAGGGATGCCCCGCCGCAACATCTGGAACTGCAAGGTCCGCGTCGCCGGTCCCTGATCGGTCTGAAGATCTCTCGGGTTCACCTTGCGGATGTGCGCGAAGAACGGGCAGCGCTGGCCTTGCGCGTCGGCAGCATAGCCAAACGTATTGAGCAGCCTGGGATCGCCGGAGATCGCCGGGTCCGGTCCTTCCGGGCTCAGAGTCACCGGCGTGCCATCCTCCCAGCGGCCGACGACCTGAGCGCCCAGATCGCGGTCCGTCACCGTCAACCCGAGCCGGCCGGTCAGCTCCTGTGCTGTCTCCGCGAGGAATTGGCGGAAGGCGGCCACGTCCTGCCGCAACCGCCGGAACACAAGGAGGGAGCCATTGCGCATCCAGTCGGTGCCCGTGGCGATCGGACCAGGAGTGATCGGATCTTCCCCTTGGGTCGCATACCCGAAGACGAACTGCCCGGGCCAGACCAGCCGCTGGCCCCTCTCTCCTTCGAGGACCGATCGCGGGTCGGACGGGTCCAGCCGGAGCGTGAGAGGCTGGGGTGGATCGCCCGGCAACAGACCCCGAGGACCCACCTGGGAAATGCCATCCCGGTACCCGAAATGCTCGACCTCACCCGGGAGCAGATGACCCCGCTCCTGGTAAATCCGCCGCAGCCCGGCGGCCCCGGCTTCCTCCTGGAAGAGTCGGGAGGCCGCCGTCAGGGTCTCGTCCTCCTGGCACCCAAGGAGGAGCAGAAGGTCTGGTGTGCTCTCGCGGTCGCGGCCAATGACGTAATCCTCCCTCCGGTCCCCCAGCGAGCCGGCCAGGGACCCCATGGCGAGGTTGAAAAAGCCGTCTCCGACGTCAGTGCCGCGGAGCTCGAGGGCATCCAACCCCCGCCGCGAAAAAGCCGCATTGACCAGGACCTCCGTTGTCGTGGCCGGGTCGCCGGCCGTTCGGCGCAGGCGGTAGTCATGGACCCGCTCCAGGCTGGCGATTCGATCCGCCAGACCGGCGAGCCAAGGGCGGGCGGCCGGTGGATCGTCGAGCGTGAAACCGAGGAGCTCCTGGTGGTTCGTATCGAAACCACGAAGGACGTTCCCCTGGATCTCCTCAGCCTCTAAGTCCGGCTCCCCGGCCAGTACCGTCATGACCCGAGATCCTCGATCTCGACGCTCGGCATCGCCGCCGTCACCCGCCTGCCCACCGGCTGCATGGGCTCAGTTTCAGGGGACGCCGCAACCTCCGCGATTCCCGCCTCCAGGAACGCCGCACGGCCGCGGGCCTCGGGCTCGGCCTCGGGAAAGTCCGGGACGTCGAAGGCTTCGTTGCGCCAATCCTGATCCGTCACCCGGTCGCAGGAACCGGTCCGGGCGGGAAACGTCCCCAGGAACTCCGGATGGGTCGGGTGGGTGCAGCAGAAGGTTGGGCAGCGCTGGACGCGCCGCGGGCTCCGTCCCGGAATCCGCTTGGCGACGCCGAACAGTCGCATCGTGATCTGGCGCGCGATCTGTCCACCGTGGCGCAGCTCCAGGCCGTCGAGAGTGCACTGGTCGAGAGTGAAGCCGGTCCCCTCCGGAGCTGCGACCTCGGCCCGTAGAATCCGGCTTCCATCCGAGCTCTGCCGCACGAAGCGCAACGCCTCGCCGACCGGTTCTTCGTCCGGGCTCAGCAATCCGCCGAGGCCGAACGGGGCCATATAGAGGCCGATAGGGTTGGCCAGGGCGACCGAGAGCCCTTGCCGTGCGAAATCGAACACGCCTTTGAGGATCAACGGATCGCTGGAGCGGTTGATCCCTCCCCGGCCCGCACAGCACATCAGCCGCTGCGGATCGATCTGGCCCTGCGCATCCGGCGAGACCGGCCATCCGAGAGTGCCGTCGGAGGCGAGAGCGACCTCCGCGAACAGCGAATTCGCCGGATGGGTCAGGTGGACGGCTCCCCGCTCCGTGTTCCAGATGCTCCAGGGATTGTAGTCCCCGCGGCGAAAGCGAGGCACCAGTTGTCCATTGCGCGAGGCTCGGAAAACGTCGAACGGCCAGCGCAGATCGTCGGCGGGGATCTCGTCATTGTGGAGGAGCTCGCGGTAGAGCCGGTGGACGAGATCGAAATCGACGCTCGCGAGGAGCTCCCAATATTCAGGAGGCTCGCAGGTGAAGGAGATCCGCCGGATGGTCTCGCCCTCGCGTTCGACATGCCATTCGCAGTACTCGTCCTGAACCCGGAACGGCAGAGCCAGAGGGGTCCTGTCCTCCCGGAAAAGCCCCTGCACCGGAAGCCGGAGCACCACTTCCGCCGCGCGGTTCGCGAGCTCATCGCGCACCTGCGGCGGGTGCTGACCGAACCAGCGGTTGAGGCGCAGAGGAAAGCCGTTCCAGGGAATGCCCTGAGGCTCGCTGTCCGCGACGCCACTGGTGTCATTGACCTGGTCGTAGAACAGAGGGCTTGCCTGCTCGTTGCGGGAAGGATCCCGGATTTGCCGGAGAAACGAGGTGACCTGGTCGTGCCAGCTCTGGCGGAGGTCGTCGGCGTGTTGAGAACGCGAGAAGTCGTCAATTCCGGCGGGAGGGAGGTAGAGATCCATGGCGGGGTGGCCTTCCTTGAGAGATCGCGGCGTCCCCCAAAATGGGCGCCACGGATCTAGAGACGGACCGCAGGTGAGTTTTCTTGAGAACACGCGATGCAGCCCTCCACCCGCCCCCGGCGGAGGGCTCATCGCAAGCACATCGATTGTCAAAGAACAGGCTTCGTGAGCACATTGGGGAGAGGGGCTCCCTCACCCCTCTGCCAGCATCTGCCCCACCAGCTCCTGCGCCGTCGGCCCCGCGGCGCGCAGCAGATAGGTCAGCGCCCGCGGCGACCGGGTCAGGTGCTCCACCAGGTGAATCGACTCCGCCACCCGGTCGTGAAACCGGAAGACTTCCCCCACCTCCTCGCCGGCGTTCTCCAGCACGAAGCCGCTTCCGCCTTCGCGCAACCGGTAGACCACCTCCCGGCCCAGCGCCGGCAACAGCGCCGCCAGCAGCAGCGCCGCCTCTTGCGTCCGCAGCCGAGCCAGCGGCTGATGGCCTGCCTCCAAACTTTCCCAGTGCCGTAACACCGCCCACTCCTCTCCGGCCCCCTCCACCCGCCAGGGTCCCTCGAATTCCGCCGCCAATCCCCCGGCCGTCTCCTCCGCTTCCCGCAGACGCTCCAGATAGCTTGGTACGAACACGGTCGACGGCTGCTGCGACTCCCGCCCTATTACCTTCATCGCAGATCTCCTCTCTCTGTTGAAGCGAAGCTTTCACCAGCCCATCCTGACAGGCTACCCGCTGGTAACGAGCACCATTTCTACACCTATGCTGTCGCGCAGTCAATAGCCCTGATTGCGAGAGCTGCACTTGGCGGAAGACCCGTGTTGTTGTAAGCTCCGCCCGCCATGTCAGAAAAAAGCGAAGCTGAGGTCGTACGCCTGACCAACCTGTTAGCTTCCGCCATTAAGTTTTCCGGGTGGAAGCAGCGAGACATCGAGAAAGCGCTCGGATTGAGCAGCGGCAGCATGAGCCGCCTGCTGAGCGGCGGGATCGAGCTGAAGATCAAGCACATCCTGGAGATCTGCGAGGTGATCGGCTTCCCGCCGTCCCGCTTCTTCCATGCGTCGTATCCGACGGCGGAGGAAGGGAGCAACGAAGCCGTGCGCCTGCAGCGCCTGCTGGAGCAGCTCCATCCGGTTCCCGAGGCCGAGCCCGAGCCCACCGCTGCCGCCGCAGCACAGCCTGCATCTCCCTCCTCGGTCAATCAGACCGAGGTCGAGCGCATGGTCTTCGGCGCTCTCGCCAAGTTCTTCTCGAACATGGGTGGGACGCAGTCCGGGTAGGAGGGGCCCCCCGAGACCTCACCCCCTGGCCCCCGGGGGACGGGGGTGAGGCTCAAAGGAACCAGTCTTCGAACGTGATCCCCGCCTGGGTCTCCACCCGCCGGAGGAACAAGGCGACACGGTCGAGGATCGCTCCCGCCTCAACCCCTTCCTTGAGCGCGGTCTCCAGAAGGCTCAAAGCGACCATGGCCTCCCGGTTGATGTTGTAGGTCCGGAAGACCTCGACGAGCGAGGCCACGAAGTCCAGCACCTCTTTCTTCCGCCCTTGCCGGTACCACAGGTGGACCAGGTCCAGGCCCGCCAGCGCGGCCTTATAGGACAGCCCTTCCTTCTGGAATCCCTGCGTCACCTCGAGGAGCCACTCTTCCGCCCTCTTCTCGTCACCCAGGCCCGCCTCGATCAGCGCCTCGACCCACCGGAGCTTCAACCGGTTCGTCTGCGCCTGGACCACGTCTGCCGGGAAGTAATGGCCCCAGAGAAGCTTGCGAGATTCCCGGAGCTGCCCCAGGACGGCCAGGAAATAGGCCTGGCTCTGGACCGCGGCGAACCGCAGGTTGGGGTCGAGCTCCGGATCGATCTGCTCGAGACCATCCCGCAAGAGCTCGATCGCCCCCTTCTCGTCCCCTGCGTACCCACGATAGATCCCCTTGCTGATCAGTGCGCGCCCGGCCAGGTGGACTTTCCCCAGCCGCTTGTAGATGGCGTGGACAATGTCGAGCGCCTGGGAGGCTGCCGCGAAATCTCGGCGAGCCGCATACAAGGATGCCTGGTAGTCGAAGAGGCGCGCATGAAGAACCTCATCGCGGGTCCCCTCGTGCCATAGCCTTTCAGCCTCACCGAGAGCCACGCCAGCCTCGTCATGGCTGTCAGCGACCCGGAAGGCGTTCCCCAGCTCGATCAGCGTCCGGCAACGGCAATCCACCACCTCCGCACCACCATACTCCTGAGGATCGAGGTTTCTGGCCATCTGAACGGCCATGGCTGCCAAGCTGACCATGAGCCGAGGATCGTTGTAGCGGACCAACTTGGAGGCTTGGATATAGGCGTCGCAGAGCTCCGGCCCTTCGAGACTCTCCACGGCCACGAGCTCCTCAACACGCCGATGCAACTCCTCCTTCGAGGGAGGCTCATTCACCAGCATTTGCATTCTCCTTTGGACTAACTCAAACGACTACGGAGCTTACCGCAAACCCGCGGCACTTTCCAGCCGCCTTATCCCGGCGCTTCAATTCAGTTGGTTCGAAAAAGTTGCTCACCCCTCTCCCTCGCGGGAGAGGGGCCGGGAGCGGGGGCTCAGCCGTTGGGGTCGACGCAGGCACCCTCATCGCCCTTGCAAGCGGCCGCCGCACCGGCGCCGCCCCCGCCTGCCGGGCCGGGATCGGGGCTCCATAGAGAGGACAGCCACTCGACAGTTGCCTCCCAGAGATCGGCGGCCCGGACGGCCACCTCAGCCGGTTCGGCGGCGGCCGGCCGGGCGGGGACTCCGGCGATGACGATCGCCAGGGTGAGCGCGAGCGCGATGCGACGAGCAACTCCACGGGTCATTCCAGACATTCAGAACTCCTCTCCTCTGCGGACCAGCCGGAAACCTCCATGGTCCCCGCCGTCCGCGATAGCGAATGGGGGGCTCAGGACCTACGTCTCACAACAAAGGTGCGCGCCGCGCACTTTTTTGTTACCCACCGCGCACCTCTCTCCGTTATCTCTTCCCGGAACCTCCTGCCAGTGAATGACCTTATTCCATTGCCATCATCCAAGTCAATTTCTCTTCACTATAGATGGTACTTCGACATTTCTCCGATCGACCAGACAGTCGCTACGCCCTTCTGCTGCGAAAGATGTTGACTCCAAGAAGACGCATGCCGCATCATCATCAGCGTCATGGACAACTACAACAGCGCTAAACAGGGAAACGACAGAGATAGCGAGAGAAATCTCCGCATTGCAGTTGGGAAGCGGATTGAGGTGCTACGCAAGCGTAAACGCTGGATCCAAGCCGATCTTGCCCGCAGAGTCGGCGTCGAACGGACAACCTTACTGCGCTGGGAGAAGGGGTCTCTACCGTCGCTCGGAATGCTGATCCTCCTGAGCGAGGTCCTGGAGACGACCCTCGATGCGCTGCTTGCTGGCCGTACACCCGATCCCATGGATCTGACACCAGATCAGAAGAAAGCCGCGGTCGTCCATCTGAACCAGCTTGCCAGCCTCCTCCGGCTGCAAGTGAAGAGATAACCGGTCCCCCCCGCCAATAAAGGCGGCGGGTTTTCACCAAGGAGAGCTCGCATGAACGAGCAGCAGACTGTCCAGAAGCTCAAGTCGGAGCGTGTCCAGGGCCCGGCGAGGAAGAAGCGCCTGCCGCGCCCGGACGATCTGGGATTGGCCAGCCCGGCCCCGACGCAGATCCAGATCCAGCGGCGGCTGAAATCCGAGCGGGTGCAGTCGCGCCTGAAGCGGCTGCCCGAGTGGCGGATGCAGTCCGGAGGGAAAGCCATCGACCGGATGCGGAAGTTCCCGGACGCGCTCGTGGCCGCGTCGTACCTGGCCTACGCGGCGCTGCTGGCGCGGCAGATGGGTCAGCGGCTGTGGGTCGCGATGAACGGCACCACCCTGTCCCTGGTCCTCCCCGGCCGCTTCCGCCGCCCCGGCGAGGGCATCACCGAAGAGGTCCTGGACCTTGCGGAGCAGCTCGGATAGTCCGGGCGGCCCGCCTCAACGACACAACCGAATCTGAGGAGAACGATCATGCCGAAGAACTCACGTGCCGAATTCATTGTGCGCGGGAACAACCTGTCCGCCGCCTACATCGCGAACGCCGCGGAGCTGCCGGGGCTCGACGGCCTGCACCGGGAGCTCTCCACGGTGCTCAACGAGCTGACCGACCTGGGCATCCAGCAGGAGGCCCAGACGGCGGCGGTGCAGCAGACCACGCTGGAGATCAACGATCGGCTGACCCGGGGGAAGCTCCTGGTCACGCGCCTGCGCAACGGAGTGAGGTCGCACCTCGGTACCCGCACCGAAAAGGTGATCGCGTTCGGGATCCGTCCGTTCCGCAAGCCCGTCCGCGAGCCGAAGGTCATCGTGAAGGAGGTCCCCGCAAAGAGCGCGGCCACCGACACGACCAACCCCACCACCTGATCCACCCCACCCCCTGAACCTCCCCACAGAATCACCCTCCTCCCCAAGGGGGCGCGCCCGGGCGCGCCCCCTTTTTTTGATTTCCGAGGTAAACCCCTGTCGCCCC
>Ga0126309_10000007_pt1 | contig 66812 bp, 38 predicted proteins | sample Plot56_FD_92541 | JGI IMG/M metagenome (GOLD analysis project Ga0126309, IMG submission 92541) | Serpentine soil microbial communities from UC McLaughlin Reserve, CA, USA - Plot56 | ecosystem: Environmental > Terrestrial > Soil > Grasslands | place: USA: UC McLaughlin Reserve, Lake County...
CGGCGAGCAGGGGAAGCAGCGCAAGGAGCAGGATCGAACGAAGGATTTTTCCGCGGACCGCGCTCGTCTTCATCGCAGGCGGATCGTAGCATGGGCTGATAAAGTCCTCCCGTGTCTGGCGGAGGAGGGCCGAGCATGAGCAAACAGGACGAGAGCGGACTGTGGATGAGCCTGGGACCGTACGCAGAGGCGGTGGAGGCGCGGCTGCGCCGGTGGGAGGACGAGGGTTTCGGCCGGCGCCTGTGGGCCAAGGACCACACGCTCTGGACCCCCGAGCCGGTCCCGGAGCTGACGGACCGGATGGGCTGGCTGGAGCTGCCCGACGCGATGCAGGGGGAGATCGAGCGCCTGGAGCGCTTCGCCGCGGAGGCGCGCGCCGACGGGATCGAGCGGGTCTTGGTCCTCGGCATGGGCGGATCGAGCCTCGCTCCCGAGGTCTTTACGCGGACGTTCGGAGAAAGTCGGATCGAGCTGCGGGTCGTCGATACCACGCACCCGGACGCCGTCGAAGCCGCCAGTCGCGGCGTCGATCCGGCGAAGACTCTCTTCCTGGTCTCCAGCAAATCGGGCGGCACGATCGAGACTCTCTCGCTGTTCCGGTTTTTCTGGAAGCTCACCGGCGAGCGGCTCCCGGCCAACCGGGCCGGCCGGCAGTTCGTGGCGATCACCGATCCCGGCACGTCGCTGGAGCGCCTGGCCCGCGAGCGAGGCTTCCGGGCGGTGTGGAACGGCCCCGAGGAGGTGGGGGGGCGCTACAGCGCTCTGACCAACTTCGGCCTGGTGCCGGCGGCGCTGCTCGGGGTCGACCTCCGCGGGCTGCTGGAGCGCGGTCGGGCCATGGCCCGGGCGTGCGGCCCGGCGGCGCCGGCCACCCAGAGCCCCGGTCTGGTTCTGGGCGCGGCTCTCGGCGAGCTGGCCCTCGCCGGTCGCGACAAGCTGACCTTCCTCGCCACCCCCGCGTTGGCGTCGTTTCCAGACTGGATCGAGCAGCTCGTCGCCGAGAGCACGGGAAAGCACGGCCAGGGGATCGTGCCGGTCGTCGGCGAGCGCCTGGGCCGGACGGAGGTCTATGGCAAGGACCGCGTCTTCGCCGCCCTGCTCCTCGACGGCGAGACGGAGGAGCTGGAGCCGCGGCTCGCCGAGCTGGAGGCCGCCGGCCATCCCGTTCTGCGCTTCCGGCTCGGCGACCGGCTCGACCTCGGGCGGGAGATCGTCCGCTGGGAGATCGCCACGGCCGCGGCCGGGGCGGTCCTCGGAATCAATCCGTTCGACCAGCCGGACGTGCAGCTCGCCAAGGAGCTGGCGGCCCGCGCCATGAAAGACGAGGCGGAGCACGAGGCCGGCCAGGACGCGGCCGAAGGGGAGACGGTGGAAGCCCTCGGCGCCTCGGTGCTGGCCGTGGCCCTCGGCACCTGGATCGAGGGGATCCAGCCCGGCGACTACATCGGTCTCCAGGCCTACCTGCCGGACGGCGCGGAGGACGTGCGGGTCATCCAGGCCGCGCTGCGGGACTGGACCCGGCTCGCGGTGACCGCCGGCTACGGTCCGCGCTTCCTCCACTCGACCGGCCAGCTCCACAAAGGCGGGCCGGACCGCTGCCGCTTCCTGCAGCTCGTCGACCAGCCGTTCCAGAGACTGCCCGTGCCGGAGACCGACTACGACTTCGCGTCGCTGATCCGCGCCCAGGCGAACGGCGACCGGCAGGCGCTGGAGCAGCGTGGCCGCCAGATGCTCCGGCTGCAGCTCGGTCTCGATCCGCACCTGGGGCTGAAGCGGCTCCGCGAGGCGCTTGGCGTGGGAGCGAAGTACGACGGGGAAGGGGACGAGACCCTCCCGCCGGAGCCGGCACGGTGATCCTGGGCGGCGACGTCGGCGGCACCAAAACGAACATCGGTCTCTTCGAAGTCGTGGACGGGGTGCCGCGGCTGGTGCGGGCCGAGAAGCTCCGGAGCCAGGAGTACCCCGGGCTGGCCGCTGTGCTGTCCGACTTCCTGGCCCGGCACTCGGGGCCGCGGATCGAGGCGGCCTGCTTCGGCGTGCCCGGTCCGGTGCTGGAGAACCGGGCGAGCACGCCGAACCTGGCCTGGCAGATCGACGGGACCCTGGTCGCGCAGCAGACGGGGCTCCCCCGGGTCCTCCTGATCAACGACCTGGTGGCCACGGCCGAGGGGATCCCTCTCCTGGCGGACGGCGAGGTGGCGGTGCTCCAGCGCGGCGTCCCCGGCGCTCCGGCCCGCGAAGGAAACCGCGTCCTGATCGCGGCCGGCACCGGCCTCGGGATGTCGCTGCTCCCGCGAATCGGCGACCTCTGGGTCCCGGTGCCGTCGGAGGGGGGGCATGCCGATTTCGCGCCGCGCGACGAGGAGGAGATCGGCCTCCTGCTCTATCTGCGGGAGCGCTTCGGCCGGGTGAGCGTGGAGCGGGTGCTCTCGGGGCCGGGCCTGTTCAACGTCTACAGCTTTCTGCGCGACGTCCATCACGCGCCGGAGAACCCGCTGGTGCGCGAGGCGTTGGGCAGGGGGGACGATCCCACGAAGGTGATCGGCACGGCCGGCCTCGCCTCCACGGCGGGCGAGAGCTGCGACCTCTGCGCGCGCGCGCTGCGGATCTTCGCCGCGGTCTACGGCGCCGTGGCGGGGAACCTGGCGCTGACCGGTACCGCCACGGGCGGCGTCTGGTTGGGTGGCGGGATCGCCCCGAAGATCCTGCCGCGCCTCACCGACGGGCTGTTCATCCAGACCTTCCTGGCCAAGGGGCGCTTCGTGCCCTTCCTGGAGCGCATTCCGGTGCGGGTGATCCTCAATGACAAGACGGCGATGCTGGGAGCGGCGCGGCGGGCGCTCATGGGGTAGGCAGGGCCCGCCGTGCCACCTGGGCCACGGCCGCCGCCAGCTGGTGGGGCTCCACGGGCTTCGCCAGGTGGAGCTGGAACCCCGCCTCCAGGGCCTTGCGGCGGTCTGCGTCCCCGGCATAGGCCGTCAAGGCAATTGCCGGGATGTCCCGGATCTCGCCGTCCAGGGCGCGGATTCTCCGCATCAGCTCATAGCCGTCCATGTCCGGCATGCCGATGTCCGCGATCAGGACGTCGGTCTCCTCGCGGAGCAGGCGGTCGATGGCTTCGCTCCCGGAGGCCGCGGCGCGGACCTGGGCGCCGAGCTTTTCGAGCACGCTCGGCAGCACCTCGCGGGCGTCCAGCTCGTCGTCCACCAGAAGGATCCGCAGACCGTGGATGTCCTCGCTCTTTCCATCCTCGATCTCGATCGTCTCCCCGTCCTCGGCGGTGCGCTCGGGCACGGGCTCCACCGGCCGCAGGGCGCGCAGCGGCGTGATCGGCAGGGTCACGGTGAAGGTGGACCCCTTGCCGTCGCCGTCGCTCTCCGCCTGGACCGTGCCGCCGTGCAGCTCCACCAGGTGGCGGACGATGGCGAGCCCGAGGCCGAGGCCGCCGTGGGTGCGGGTGGTGCTGCTGTCCGCCTGCCGGAAGCGGTCGAACACGTAGTCGAGGAAGTCCTGGCGGATGCCGATCCCGGAGTCGGTCACCCGAATGCGCGCCTGGCCGCCGGCCCGCTCCAGGTGGATCTCGATGCGGCCCTTTTCCAGCGTGAACTTGACTGCGTTCGACAGGAGGTTCCAGATCACCTGCTGCAACCGGTTGGGGTCGGCGGAGACCGGCGGGACCTCGGCATCGAACCGGGCCTCCAGGCGGATCTCCTTGGCGTCGGCGGCGGGGCGCACGGCGTCGACGGCGCCTTCGATCACCTGGGTCAGATCGACGCGGCGGACCTTGAGGCGGAGCTTGCCGGTGATGATCCGTGAGACTTCCAGCAGGTCGTCGATGATCTGGCTCTGCGATTTGGCGTTGCGCTCGATGGTGACCACGGCGCGCTGGGTGCCGTCCTTGTCGAGGTTGCCGCTGCGGAGAAGCCAGGTCCAGCCCAGGATGGCGTTGAGCGGCGTGCGCAGCTCGTGGGAGAGGGTGCTCAGGAACTCGTCCTTGATCCGGTTGGCCTCCTCGGCGCGGCGCCGCGCCTCCTGCTCGCGCAGCAGCAGCTCGCGCCGCTCCTCCTCCCCGCGGCGGCGCCCGGTGATGTCGCGGGCCACCCAGACGACCGAGCGCCCCAGCAGCGGGCTGACCGCCGCCTCCAGCCAGATGCCGGTGCCGTCGACCACCAGGTCGTACTCCAGGTGGACGGTCTGCCAGGCGTCCAGCGCCTGATGGATCCGGGACAGGAAATAGGCGGCCTGCTCCTCCGGGAAGACGTCGTCCAGGCGGCGGCCGCGCAGGTCGGCGATGAGGCGGCTGGCGCTCGCCGCGCGGGTGGGCGCCACCTTCAGACAGCGCCCCTCGTCGTCGAAGATGAAGATGGCGTCGCGCATCGCGGCGAACAGGGCGCGCAGCTCCGCCTCGGACGAGCGCAGCGCCGCGGTCTGCTCTTCGACGCGCCGTTCGAGCTGTTCCGCGTGGTGGCGGAGCTCGGTCTCCTTGCCGGCCAGCGCGTCGGCCATCATGTCGAACGCCGTGGCCAGGCGCCCGACCTCGTCGCGCTGCTGGAGACCGACGCGGCGCGACATGTCCCCGGCGGCGATGGCGTTCGCGGTCTGCCCGACCAGCCGCAGGGGGCGGGTGGCCCACTGCGCCGCCGCGAGGCCGAGGCCGATCGCAAGGAGAGCGGTGATGCCGACGACCACCAGGTTGCGCCGGCTCTGGTCCCGCAGAGTCGCGAGGATGGCGCTCTCCGGGCTGAGGATGCCGTAGACCCAGCGGGCGTTCGCCAGCGGCACCAGGGTGGCCTCGACCGGCTGGCCGTCGACCTCGAAGCGGACGTGCGGATCGTTCGCCGCGTCGTAAAGCAGCCAGCGGGAGCGCTCGACCAATCCCGTGGCGGCCCAGGGCGGCCGCAGCAGCTCCCGGGTGCGCGGGCCGAAGCGCTGCTCGGCGATCAGGCGGCTCGCGGTGTCCGGCGGCAGCGGCTCGAGCGGCCGGAAGCGGAGGCCCTCCTGGCGCGCGTCGGTCAGGCGGATGCCGTCCGCGTCCCACAGGACGCCGACCTCCTCGTGGCCGCTGAAGCCGGTGTCGGTGGAGACGATCTCGTCGATCCGCGCCAAGGTCAGCCGGCCGAGGAGCGTGCCCTCGATGGAGCCGTCCGGGCCGCGGACCGGCACAGAGGTATAGAGGAAGACCTTCTGGTCGAGCGGATCCCAGCGCGGCACGGTGGCGCCGGAGCCGCCGGCGATCGCCTGCAGGAAGGCCCGCGTGGCCACGTAGCTCCGGCCGGTCAGCGAGGGATCGCTGGCGAGACGCACGGTCCCGGTGCTGTCGGTCAGCAGGATGGCGTCGAACCGGTGGGTGTCGCGCATCTGCCGCAAGGCGAGCTCGACCGTCGCGCGCAGGTCGGAATCGCCGGGCGTTTCCAGGTATCGCGAGGTCCAGGGGAGGAGGGCAAGGACCTGGACGTCGGAGAGGACCCGCTCGAGGTAGCGATCGACGACCTTCGCGGTGCCACGGGCCTGCTGGAGGTTTTGCGCCCGCGTGGCCGCGAGGAGCTCCTCGCGGGCGATGAGCCCGTGCAGCAGGGTGACCGCCATCAGGGGGGCGATCGCCAGGAACCCCAGCAGCACGGCCAGCTTGACCGACCAGGACAGATCGCGCCAGCGCAGGCTCACGTTTCCGCTCCCAGGCGCACGCGCACCAGGCTGTAGTCGTCGGCCGGCACCAGGCCGCGGGCTTCGACCTGCGGCAGGCCGCGGACGTGGCGGCGGAAGATGGTGAGGTGCACCCCCTCGACGAGAGGGGCCACCGGAAGGTCGCGCGCCAGGATCTCCTGGGCGCGGTAGTAGGACTCTGCCCGCTGCGCCAGGTCGACGGTGCGCGCTCCCTCGGCGAGCGCCGCCTCGAGATCGGGGCTGGAGTACCCCATGACCTGCAGGGGTCCGCGCGCGCCGAAGCGGACGTTCAAGCTCTCCGGGTCGGGCCCCTGGCTGCCGCCGAGCAGGGCGAGGTCGAACTCATGGCGGACCGCGACGGTCTCCAGGAACTGGTCGAAGGGGAGGAAGACCAGGTGGACCGCGAGGCCCACGGCCTCGAGCTGGCGGGCCAGGATCCGGGCAATCTCGGGCATCGGCGCGACCGGCGGCGCCAGGAGCTCGAGCTCGCGTCCGGGATGGAGCCCGCCGGCGTCCGCGAGCAGCGCGCGGGCCCGGCCGGGATCGTACGCGGGCACGTGGGCGCTCCCGTTGTAGGCCCAGCCCACCGCCGGGGTGTAGAAGCCGAAGGCCGGCGCGCCGAAGCCGTGGAGCGCCTGGTCCAGGATCTCCTGCCGGTCGATCGCCCGGTTGATCGCCTCGCGCACCCGGCGGTCCGCGAGAGGCGGGCGGCGCAGGTTGAAGGCGCAGTAGATGCGGGAGTCCGCCAGGGACGATGCGATGCGGATCTCGGGCTCGCGCTCCAGCCGCTGGATCGCGTCGAGGGGCGGCCGGGCCATGCTGTAGTCGATCCTCCCGGACAGCAGCAGATCCGGGACCCTCCCCGCATCGGGCTCGAAAAAATAGACGATCCGGTCGAGCCAGGGGCCGGGCCGGAAGAACTTCGGGTTGGCGGTCAGGACGAGGCGCTTGCCGCGGACCCACGTGCCGAACCGGAAGGGGCCGGTACCGACCGGCCGTCCCTGCGCGATCCCGTCGGGATCGTGATGGGGGAGGATGAATGCGCCGTACCAGGCCAGGGTGGTCAGGAAGGGCGCCCACGGCTCCTTGAGCCGGATGACCACGGTCGCGTCATCCGGGGTTTCGACCCGGTCGATCCGGCGGACCGCCTCGTGGGCCAACCCCGGCTGCCGGGCCAGGCGCTCGAACGTCCAGCGGACGTCGGCGGCGGTGAACGGCTCGCCGTCGTGCCACTGGACGTCCCGGCGGAGCCGGAACGTATAGGAGAGACCCCCCTCGCCCACGGCCCAGCTCTCCGCCAGGTCAGGATAGAGGCGGGACTCGGCGTCGAAGGCCAGCAGCTTGTTGAAGAGATTGGACCCGAGGATCAGAGCGGCCTCGTCGCGTGGCGAGTTGGGATCGAGGCTGCGCGGCTCGAACGGCAGGAGGACCCGAAGCTCGCCGCCCTCGGGCCGCGGACCCGGCGGCGGATGGAGATCCCGGGCTTTGCAACCGGTGACCAGCAGCGCAACCACCAGCCACTCGATGTGGTTCTTGAAACGAGGAGAAACCATCGCAGAGCCCGTCGTGAGACGCTCTGATTTATATCACAGGCCCGTCACGCGCTTTCGCGGTTGAGACGGAACCCTCATATACTTGGGATTGCATGAAGATTTTTTTCAAATCCCTGGCCGCCCTTCTGTTTCTTGCCTTGGCGGTCTGGGCGATCCGTTCCGACTCGCTGCCGGACCGGACAGGAGCCGGGGGGGCCGGAGCGGCGTCGCTGGAGGGACGGATGCCTCCGCTGGGCGATCCGGGCTGGCGGACCTCTCCGGTCTGGGACGACGGCCGGGCCGAGTATTGCGCCTATGACGTGACGTGGGCCCGCTACGGCCACCGCTTCCCCGGCCGCGCCCTGCTCGTCGTCGTCAAGGAGCCCTGGGCGCCGGATCTGGAGGTCAAGGCGGACACCCCGCGCGCGGACGGTTTCGACGTCCTCAAGCTGAACCACATCCGGGACGTGCCCACCGGGATCTATACCTACCATCAGATGGCGAGCGTCTTCGCCCGGCGGGACACCGGCGCGCTGCGCAAGATCGCCGCGGCGAGCGCCGAGGCGTGCGGCGTCTCCACGGCCGAGATGACCGGCGGCCGGCTGGAGACCCGCTCATACTTCGACGGTCAGGGGGACCGGGCCATGGACTACCCGCCCGGCACTCTCCCCGAGGACGGCCTGCCGCTCTTCCTGCGCGGCTATGTGCAGGGGGACGTCCCGGCCACGCTGAGCATCTTCCCGTCGCTGCTGCACGGAGCCTTCCCCAAGCTCGCGCCGGCCGCCTACCAGGTCGAGAAGCGGAGCGTGCCGGAGGGAGTCGAGATCCGGTTGACCAGCGGAAAATCCGTCCTCACCTACACCTTCGACCCGCAGCCACCGCACCGCCTCGTCCGCTTCGAGCGGGAGGACGGCACGGTGTACCGGATGTCGAAGTGCGAGCGGATCCCCTACTGGGAGATGCACAACCCGGGGGATGAGGCGTGGTTGCCGACGGCACCCTGAGCCCTACAAGCTCGTCAGCACCTTCTCGATCCGCTCCATCGCCCAGTCGATCTCTTCCTTCTTGATAACCAGGGGCGGGGCGACCCGGATGACGTGGTCGTGCGTCTCCTTGCAGAGGAGCCCTTCCTTCTGGAGCGCCTCGCAGAAGCGGCGGGCGCCGCCGGCCTCGCGGTGCAGCTCGATCCCGATCCACAGACCCTTGCCGCGCACTTCCTTGACGTGCTTCGACCGGATGCCTTGCAGGCGCTCCATGAAGTAGGGGCCGAGGGTGGCCGAGTTTTCCACCATCCGCTCCTCGACGAGGACGCGCAGGGAGGCGCGCGCGACCGCGGCGGCCATCGGATTGCCGCCGTAGGTCGAGCCGTGCTCCCCGGGCTTGAAAACGCCCATGACCGGATCGTCCGCCAGGATGCCCGAGACCGGATAGAAGCCGCCCGAGAGAGCCTTGCCCACGATCACGACGTCCGGGCGGATCTCCTCGTGCTCGTAGGCGAACAGCTTGCCGGTGCGGCCGAGGCCGGACTGGATCTCGTCGCAGACCAGCAGCGCGTTGTGCTCTTGCGTGATCTCGCGGAGGCGGCGCAGGTATCCCTCGGGCGGGACCACGATGCCCGCCTCGCCCTGGATCGGCTCGACCAGCACCGCGGCCACGTTCGGGTTCATGGCTGCGGCGACGGCTTCGGCGTTGCCGTAGGGGAGGATGCGGAAGCCGGGGGTGAAGGGACCGAAGCCGGCCCGGTAGGCCTCCTCGGTCGAGAAGCTCACGATGGTGATGGTGCGGCCATGGAAGTTGTTGGCGAAGGCGATGATCTCGGCCTGCCCCTCCGGAACCCCCTTGACCTGCCAGGCCCACTTGCGGGCGGTCTTCAAGGCGGTCTCCACCGCCTCGGCGCCCGTGTTCATGGGGAGGAACTTGTCGAACCCGGCGAGCTCGCAGATCTCCTTGTAGAAGAGGCCGAGCTGGTCGTTGCGGAAGGCCCGGGAGGTCAGGGTGACGGAGCGGGCCTGCTCCAGCAGGGCTTCGAGGATCCGCGGATGGCAATGTCCCTGGTTGACGGCCGAGTACGCCGCGAGGAAATCCAGGTAGCGGTTCCCCTCCACGTCCCACACCCAGACGCCCTCGGCACGGTGGACGATGACGTCGAGCGGATGGTAATTGTGCGCTCCGTACCGGTCTTCGAGCGCGATGTAGTCCTGCGTCTTCAGCTCCGTGATTTCTGACAGCGCCGTGGTGCTCATAGGGCTTCCTCCGAATACCCGCATTCTGTCACAAGCCCCCTCCTGCTATCATCCGGGTTTCAGCGACACGACAAGAGATGGCCGACTACTCCAATATCCCCCGCGACTCCCGGCGCGTCCCGATCGCGACCAAGGTCCAGTTCAAGTTCGACCGGTTCAGCGGTTTCATCAGCGAGTACTCCTCCAACATCTCGCCCACGGGGATGTACATCGTCACGGACAGTCCGGAGCCGGCGGGCCGCATCCTCGACCTGGAGTTCCGGCTGGGCGACGGGTTCGAGATCATCAAGGGGCAGGGGGAGGTGGTCTGGGCACGGACGGTGAGCGAAGGGCCGGGCCGGCCGCCCGGGATGGGGATCCGCTTCCTGGAGCTCTCCCCCGGCAGCCAGGAGCTCATCTACCGGATCGTCGACCGGTACGTGGCCCAGGGAGGCACCCCGTTCGATCTCACCGGCGTGCGCCACGCACCGGCGGCGCACCAGGCGGCCCCGCCTCCACCGTCTTCACCGTCTTCAGACACCGCGCTGCCGCCGCTCTCCCAGGTGCCCGATCCCTTCCCGGATCTCGAGCCCGAGCCGGGGCGCGAGGCGTCCGGAACCGTGCTACCCTGGTCTCCCTTTCTGAAGGAGACAGCGATGCCCGGTGGAGACGTGCTCCCCCCTCTGGAGCCGTTGGATGAGGTTTTCCGTCTCGAAGAGGTGCCGGCGGGCCCGGCGCCCGCTCCTGCCGCTCCCACGGCGCAGACGGTGCTGACGTTCCCCGGCTCTCCTCCGGCGCCGGCGCCCACGAGCGAGCTGTTGCCGCCGCTCGATCCCGATCTCGATCTGACGCAGGCCGGCCCGACGGTCGTCGGTTTCGACGAGCCGATTCCCGATCCGCCGTCGTACTCCGGAACCAGCCTGCCGGCCTCTTCCTCGGACGATCTTTTCGCTTCCTATCTCCCGCAGCCGGCAGCGCACGCGGAGGCGCCGCCGGTGCGGCCGCTCTCCACGCTGGCCGGGGGAGCCTCGGTCGAGCAGCCGCGGCGCCTCGGCCCCTGGATCCTGGTGGCGGTCCTGCTCGCCGTCGGCGCGGCCGCGTTCCTCCTGCGGGACCAGCTCCCGGGATGGCTCGGCCTGGGCGGGGGCGACGAGGAGATCGTCACGGCCGAGCAGAGGCCGCCGCTCCCCCGGCGGGCCGCTCCGCCGCCGCCCACCACCCTCCAGGAGGACGTCAACCTCACCTCGGACGCCGCGAGCACTCTGGAGTCGCCGGATTCCGCGCCGCCGGCCCCGCCGGTCGAGAGCGCGCCGCCTTCGGCGCAGGCGAGCAAGGCGCCGGCGGACGAGCCCGAGCCCCAGCGGCTGCCCGAGGTCGTCCAGCGCAAGCCCGCTTCGGCTCCGCCGGCCGGGCCCGCGGCTACCGCCATCGAGCGCATCACGTTCGAGCAGGCCTTGGGCGGAACCACGGTGATCCTGTGGGGGAACGGCGCCATCCGGCCGGAGAACTTCAAGCAGATCGACGTAGACTCCCCGCCGCGCGAGGTGATCCAGATCCGCGGAGTCCGCCGGCCGTTCGCGCCGACGCGCATCCCGGTCGGCACCTCCGAGGTCAAGCAGATCCGCGTGGGCTATCACGAGAGGCCGGGAGGGAACGAGCTGCACATTGTCATCGACCTGGCGAGGTCCGGCGTCCGGGTGGCCCGGATCGAGCCGGACGGGCAGCGCCTGCGCATCCACCTGCAGGGGCGCTGAACCCGGTACGGCTCCCCGGAGGGCGAGCCAGACGGCGGATTCGGAGTACAATGCCAGGCTCTGGAGCACCCTTGCGTGTCGAAACATGATGTGAGCCATCTCAAGCGCCGGCTCCTGCGGGATCTGGTGCGCGAGAACGTCGAGCTGAAAGAGAACCGGCTGCCGCGCTCTCTGCGCCGGGGACCGCAAAGGCTCCGGACCGCGGTGCGCGTCCTGGGGCTGGTCCTCTTCCCCCTGGTGCTGCTCGGCTCGACGCGGCTGATCTCGTCCTTCGCTCCGCCCGCGCCGGTTCCGGCCGCGGCGGCGACGCCTGCAGCGCCGGCACCGCCGGTCCCGCCGCAGGCCGCCGCCCAGCGCCTGGGCGAGCTCACGCCGATCAACGCCGACGTCCTCCCGCTGGCGGTGCGCAGGGTGGCGGTCGATCCTGGCCACGGCGGCGCCAGCCTGGGGACCCACACGCCGCACGGCCTGATCGAGAAGGACCTGACCCTGGACATCGCGGGCCGCCTGCGCAAGCTTCTGGAGGACGACGGCTTCGAGGTTCTTCTGACGCGCGGGGGCGACAAGGACGTGAGCCTGGCCGAGCGCGGGACCCTGGCCAACCAGGGGGGAGCCGACATCTTCGTCTCCATCCACGTCAACTGGATCGAGAACCGCCAGTCCCGCGGTGTCGAGACCTACTTCCTCGGAGCGACCCAGGACCCGTTCCTGAGCCGGCTGGCGGCCGCCGAGAACCGCGACTCGGGGTACTCCATGGCCGACATGCGCCAGCTCCTCGACCGCATCTACGCCGACGTGCGGCAGGACAATTCGCGCAAGCTGGCCGGGGTCGTCCAGTCCTCGCTGTATCATTCGCTCCGCCGAGTGAATCCCGGGCTCGAGAACCGGGGCGTCAAGGCGGCTCCGTTCATCGTGTTGTTGACCACGGAGATGCCGGCCATCCTCGCCGAGGTCTCCTGCCTGTCCAACGACCAGGAGGCCGACCTCCTGTCGAGACCGCTCTATCGGCAGTACATCGCCGAAGCGCTCGCGGCGGGAGTCCGCTCCTACGCGGACTCCGTCGAGGGGAGGCCGCAGGGTGAGCCCTCCCCGAAGACGACCCCTGAGAAAGGAACCTGACCGGATGAGTGAGAAGAATAAAGAAGTCATCAACGTGGGGATCGATCTCGGAACCTCCCGCAGCTCGATCTCCTCTTCCAACGGCCAGCGCCACGTCATCGAGAGTTACGTCGGCTGGCCTCTCGACATGGTGGCGCGCAAGGTCCTCAAGAAGCCGGTGCTGATCGGGCGCGACGCGCTGGAGAACCGCACCATGCTGGACCTGCACCGGCCGCTGGAGCAGGGGCTGATCAAGGAGGGCTCGGAGAAGGACGAGGCGGCGGTGCGCGAGCTGCTCTGGCACCTGCTCTCCCTGGTGGGGGTCAAGCGCGAGGAGCGCGGCGGCCCGCGGGTACGCGCCGTGGTCGGCGTCCCCGCCGAGGCCCTGCGCGTCAACAAGCAGCACGTCCGCAAGGCGCTGGACGGGGCGGTCGAAAGCCTGATGATCGTGTCGGAGCCCTTCGCCGTGGCCTACGGCATGGAGGCCCTCGTGCACTCGATGATCATCGACCTCGGGGCGGGGACGACCGACTTCTGCGTGATGAACGGCCGCCTGCCCACGGAGGACGATCAGCGGACGCTGCCCCAGGCCGGCGACTGGATCGACGAGCAGCTCATGCGGCTCATCCGCGACCGGCACCCGCAGGCGAGCGTATCGATCCACATGGTCCGCACCTGGAAGGAGGAGGGGAGCTTCGTCGGCCAGACCAAGACCCCGATCCTCGTCACCGCTCCGGTCAACGGCAAGCCGACCGAGCTCGACATCACCAACGAGATGCGGCAGGCCTGCGAAGGGATCCTGCCGCCGCTCGTCGAGTCCATGCTCGACCTGCTCTCGCGCGTGCAGCCCGATTACCAGGAGAGGGTGCGCAACAATATCGTGGTCTCGGGAGGAACGGGCCTGATCCGCGGCCTCGGGCCGAAGCTCGAGCAGGAGCTGCAAGCGGTGGGCGGCGGCAAAGTGCGCGTGGTCAAAGACCCCGTCTTCGTCGGCTCCGACGGCGGCTTGGCCATCGCGCTCGACGCGCCCGACGACGATTGGGAGCGGCTCACCGCCTGAGCGCCTGGGATGGAGGAACCGGCCCGCGCCCCAAGGCCCGGGCCACTCCCGCTCCCGCCGCACAGGTCAGAACGGCCCAGGCAAGCCCCAGGAGCGCTGCCAGGATGAACCCGCCCCAGGGAGCGTCCGGCAGCGCGCTCAGCTCCTCCGCCTTCTTCAGCAGGTCGTCCCCGTGCAGCACGTCTCCCCAGGCAGGGAGCCGCGTCACCAGGATCGAGCCGATCTCGTAGGCATCCCCGGTCAGGGAGAGGAACGGCGCGAGCGCGAAGGGGAGGGCGAGCCCGAAGAGGACGGGGCGTCCGGCGGCGCCGGCCCGGCGCAGCAGCCAGACGCCCGGAAAGAGCGTCAGGAGGAAGGGGCCGAGGTCGGTCGCCAGGTAGACGAGGTCGCTGCCGCGCGTGTCGAACCCCGACAGGCGCCCGGCGTACGCTCCGCCGGCCTCGACAAACGGGAAGATCCGACCGAGAACCGAGCCGCCGTACTGCGGCGCGATCTCCAGCCGCGTCACCTCCCCGCCGGTCGCGAGGCATGCCGCCGCGTGCAGCAGCTCGTGAAGCGGCACGTACACCCACCACCCCACAATCATCCCGAGCAGAGCAAGGGCGAGACCGCGGACGCCGCGGTCCAGGCAGCGGTCGAGGCCATGGAAGACATCGAGGAAGATGCGCACGGGGGCAAGACTAACCCACCCCCTACCGCTCGATCGTGTACAGAGCGTCCGCGCCGGTCGCCGCGCCGCTGTTCTCCGCCTGCAGCGACCACTTGTCGCTCAGCAGGTAGCGGATGCGGAACGTGTTGACCGGCTCGAAGAGACCCATGCCGAAGGAGACGTAGAGCTTCGGCGAGAGATATTTGCTGACCACCAGGGAAGCTTCCTCGAGCGACCCCTTGGTTTCGATCCGGGCCTCCTCCAGGCCGAAGCGGGCGGCGAGCTGCTTGGCGAGCATGTTGCCGCCGCGGATGCCCAGGGAGGTCGCCGCGTTGGCCAGCCGGTCTCCCTCCTCCGGCTGGGCACGGTTCAGCGGGCGGCCCAGCAGCAGGTAGGAGAGCTGCTCCGTCTGCGTCATGGTCGGGTTGGACCACAGCGTGACCTCCGGCTTCTGCAAGGTCCCCCGCGCCTCGATGCCGGCCACCGTCCCGTCGTCGGCCTTGCGGAAGGCCCGCAGGTCGATCCCCGGGTTGTTGACCGGTCCGGAGAAGACGAGCCGGCCACGCTCGATCGTCAGGTCCTGCCCGTAGGCTTTGAATGTTCCGTCGGAGACCTTGAGCTCGCCGGTGGCCCGGGTCACCGCGCCAGGCCGCTGGATCACCAGGACCGAGCCGGTCGGCTCGGCCTTGAGCCCCATGACCTCCACGTCGACGTCCTTGCCCAGGACGAACCGGACCCGTGCGGTCAGGTCCATCCCGCCCTTCTCGGGCGCGACCTCCTGCCCGGCCCTGACGAAGACCACGTCGTCCGAGGCCTTGACCGGTCCTTTCTCTCCACGTTTTTCGATGTCCACCTTCGCCTCGGGGATGACGATCTCGCCGGTGAGCTCGGCCTTCTGGCCCTCGGCCGTGAACGTGAGGTCCGGCGAGACGAGCGCGTGGATCTCCTCCGTGTCTGACGCCAGGAAGCGGTTTCCCTTGACCGCCAGGCGGACCGGCGTCTCGGGGCTCGGCACCCCCGCCTGGCCGGTGATCGTCAAGGTTCCCTTCCCGGAGCGGACGCTGCCGTCGATGGTCAGCGCGCCTGTGCCGTTCCCTGCGGCGCTCAAGCGGGCCTCGCGGAGCTCGAGCCCGAACCTCGGCACGTCGGCGCGGGCTCCCTGGAGCTCGGCGCGGCCCACGAACCGTGGCGAACCGACCGTGCCCGAGAGGTCATAACCGCCGACGAGAGCTCCCGCGGGGTCGTTGATCTCAGGAACGAACCCTTCGACGAAGGCCAGGTTCCGCAGGTTGACGTCGATCCGTCCGGAGAGGGGTTGGCTGGTGACCGGCGTCCCCGGGGCGAAGCGGGGGAGGCGCAGCCGGGCGTTCAGGTTCCCGACGTCCCGCAGCACCAGGCTGGCCGTAGCCTGGCCGGCCCCCCCCGCGCCCGCCTGCGCCCGCACAACCGCCTGCTCGAAGGGGAACGCGATCGTCCGCCCGTCGCGCCCGGGGAAGCGGAGCTCGCCCGGGCCGGGCCGGAGATCGACGTCCGCGGCGGCCAGGACCGAGCCGGAGCCGTGCGCCTGGACCGTACCGTTGAGATCGCCGGTGACCACCAGGTCCGGCGGCAGATACGGCCGGAAGGTGTTCAAGGGGAAATCGGCCACGGAGGCGTCCACGTTCCAGGCGCCGGCCTGGGCCCAGCCGCCGTCGGCGCACAGGCGGGCTCCCCCCGAGCCCCAGCAGAAGTCGCGGAGGCGGACCGCCTGCGTCGAGGCCGCGAGAGCCGCGGGAGCTTGCAGGCGCCAGTTGCCCACGACCTCCGAACGCACGTCGAGCCGCTGAATCTGGCCGTTCCAGGCCATGGTCTCGGTGGTGGTCCCGGTGATCCCGCCGGCAAGGGCGAGATCGAGCCGGTCCTTGTCGGCGAGCGCCGAGGCCGTGAGTGTGTGGTTGCCCCGCGTGCCGCGGCCGCGGACCGTCAGCTCCGAGATCTGCCGCTCCCCGGACCGTACGCCCGTCGATCGCAGGTCCAGCGCGATGATCCCGCTGGGCGCGAGGTTGACGTCAGCCGTCAGCTCGGACGCCGCGGCGCGGGTCGTCCCAAAGATCAGATCCTCGGCGCGGGCGTTCATTTGGATGCGGGGTGTCGCCGTCGGACCGGAGACCCGGCCCTGCGCCACGAGAGATCCACCGCCCTGCGGCACGGCGATCCCGAGATTGGGGGCCGCCACGTTCCACGCCAGGTCGAGCGTGGGCGCCACGCGTCCAGAGGCCGCCAGATCGATCGTTCCCCAGTCGAGGTCGAGCCGGGAGAGCTGGTAGACGTCGCCGCCGAGCTGCAACGCGGCGGTGCCCTTCACGGGCTGTCCGCGCAGAGCTCCCGCGAGCTGAGGGATGTCGACCGTTCCATAGGGTCCCGCGTCCTCCAGGCGCCCGCTGGTGCTCGCGGTGAACGCCAGGTTGCCCGGGAACTGGGGCGAGAGCTTCTCGGGATGGATTCCCTGGCCGCGCAGCGTGGCCTTCCATCGGACCTGCGGCTCCCAGGCGACCTGGCCGTTGCCGGAGACGCGACCGTCGAGCAGGTTGCCGGCGAGCTGCGCGAACCGGAAGCTCGTGCGGTTGCCCTCTCCCTCGATCGTCCACCGGCCGTGGAGGATCTCGCCGCCGGGCACCTGCGTCAGGTCCGTCTGGACCTGTGCACGGTAGAGGTCCATGTCGCCCGAGACCGTGGCGTTGCCACGGGCGCTGGCCACCGTGGGCTCGCCGCCGCGGAGCGGCCAGCGCAGGTTCTTCCAATCCACCTGGGCCTGGAAATCGAGATCCTCTCCGTTCACGGTGATGAGGCCCCGGGCGTCCACGCGGGTCGGCGTTCCCGGCAGGGCGATGTCCGCCTGCTGGATCGTCCAGCGCTCTCCGTCGCGCGCCAGCCGGTACGCGACCTCGACCGGACCTCCCGCCTGCTCGACCTGTCCACGGACTGTGCCCGTGCTGGAGAAGGCCTCGACCTCCCCCTTGATCGCGATGTCTCCGCGGGCCGGGAGGTCGGGGAGGTCCGCCTTGATCAGGCGCGGGTTGAAGTCCGAGAACGCCAGCCGGCCGTCGAACTTCAGATCGCGCAGCGGCTGGAGGAGCGTGGCGTTCAGTCGGGCCGGGAACGGGGCGTCGAGCGTCTGGGCGACCACGAGCTGCTCCAGGGTGCCGGTCAGCGGTCCCCGGCCGGAGAACGCCGCCATGTCCGGCGGGCGCACCTCCCACTGGACCTGCAGATCGACGGGATAGTCCCCCTGCGGCTGGAACGTCCCGGAGACGTCGCCGTCCAGGAGAGGCGCCCGGACCACGAAGCGGTCGATCTTGAACTGGTTGCCGATCGCGGTCGTGGCGAGATCGATCCGGTCGATGACGAGCGGGTCCTCGCCGGGCGCGCCGATCTGGAGGTTGCGCACCTGCGCGTCGCGCACCAGGATGTTGAAGCCGAGGTTGAGGTCGGGCAGCTTCGTGGGCTCCTTCTTCTCGGCGGTCGGCGTGGGGATGATGCGGATGCCTTCGGCGTGCAGCCGTTCGATGTCGAGCTGGCGTGAAAGGAGCTCGCGCAACCGCCATTGGAGCTGCACGCGGTCGACGTGCATCTCCAGACCGTCCCGCTTGTAGGAGAGGCCGCGGATGTCGAGGGGCCCACGGATGGGACCGTGGAGCTCGGCGACCTCCAGCGAGCCGGGCATGAGCGCGCCGAGGCGGGTGAACAGAAATTCGGTCCCTCCCTGCGTACCCAGGACGAACCAGATGCCCGCTCCGAGGAGAACGACGAGAAGGACGAGAGCGGCGGAGCCCCAGAGCAGGAACCGGCGCAGGCGGGGGTGGGCAGAGAACAACTTCATAGATCAGGTCCTACCGTGAGATGGAAACGCACCGGCGTGCCGGGCTCGGTCAGAGCCCAGGCGGCATCGGCGCGGATCGGGCCAATGGGGGAAACCCAGCGCAGACCGACTCCGGCCCCCTCTTCGAGAGAGCCCGAGAACGAGCGCATGGCGTTCCCGGCGTCGTAGAACACGGCGGCGCCCCACTTTTCGAGGAACAGCCACTTCTCCAGGAAGCGGTACTCCAGCTCGACGCTGCCGGTGAGCAGGTCCTCGCCGCCGATGACGTTGCCGGCCTCGTCGAGGGGGCCGAGCTGCTGATACCCATACCCCCGGACGCTCTGGTCGCCGCCGGCGAAGAAACGGATCGTCGGCGGGAGCTCGCGGAGCTGGTCCGTCTCGGTATGCCCGACCTGGAGGCGGGTGATGAAGCGGAAGCGGCCGGCGAAGCTCTGGATGAGCTTGCCCTGGGCCGAGGCCTGGAGGAACGAGGCGTTGGACACCAGCGACTCGTCCGCGCCGCGCAGGGTGAATTCCACGCGATCGCCGTGCGTCGCCGAGATCCGGTCATCGGCGCGGACGCGCGTCCACGTCGCCTGCGGAATCAAAAGATCGGACCTCCCCTTGTCCAGACCGACCACGAAATCTTCGCGCCGGAGATTCAAGGCGAGGGCCTCCCGCCAGTCCCCGCGCGCCTGGGTGAGCCCGACGCCGACGAGGGAGCTCTGGCTCTCGCTCGTGTCGGTCCGGAGATCGGAGTAGCCGAGCGAGAAGGTCAAAACGTCCGTGCGCGGATACGCGCCGGGGATCTGATACTGCGCCTGCAAGCTCTTCTCGATCTGCGATCCGCGGACTTCCACGTTTCCGCGGTGCCCGTGCCGGTTGATCCGCCGCAGCTCGAGTGCGACGGTGCCGCGCGGGCCGGTGTCGGTTCCATAGCCGGCGCCGGCGCTCCAGCGCTGGTGCTTGCTGGGCGTGAGATTCACCTCGATCGGCACTTCGACCCCCTGCGCCAGATCGCGGCGGGGCAGCACCTCGACCCTCTCGAAGTAAGGACTGTCCGAGAGCGCGTTCTGCATCTGCAGGAGCTCGTCGACGTCGAGGATCTCGCCCTGCTTGAAGGTCACATAGCCGCGCAGGAGGTCCGGATCGAGGAAGTCCTGGTTGAAGGTGACCGGTCCGAAGCGGTAGCGCGGCCCCGTGGTGAAGTGCACCACCACGTCCGCCGTGTAAGCGTCGAGGTCGACCCGGATCTCGCTCGTCTGGAAGTCGGCGTCGAGGTAGCCGTTCTTTGCCGCGTCGTCGACGAACCGCTGTTTGCCGGCCTCATACTCCGGGTGGTGCAGGGTCTCTCCCTGCTTCAGCGGGAACTCCCGGACGTCCTTCTGAAACCAGGAGTCGTCCGTCCCGGCGCCCTCGACCCGCACGTCGAGGTTGGTCACCCGCAGGGGCGGCCCGGGATCGACGTCGTAATGGGCCACCCAGGTGTCTTTCTCCTGGGTGAGGGTGGACTGGACATCCGGGCGGTAGAAGCCGAACGGCTGCAAGGCTGTCGCGATCTCCTCCTCCGCCTTGGCGTGGAGCCGGCGGATCCGCTCCTCGTTCAGATCTTTATCGTCCCGCGCGTCCTCCAGGCTGAGAGAAGCGATGACGTTGCGCCGCAGGTCGCCGTCGATTCCTTCGACCTCGATCTTCACGCGCGCGTCGGCCCAGGCGGCTCCGGACAGCATTCCACTGAGGAGGAAGAGAGTGAGAGCTGCGGCGCTGCCGCAGCGTTGGCTGGTCAAGACGATGTCCTCCGTTTGTGTTTCTCCCGCCAGCGGCTGATCTTGTTGAGCTCTTCGGGTTTGGGTGCGCTGGCCCCGGCGAGCTCGGGAGGCACCCGCATGGCACCCTCCTCGGGTGGTGCGGTGTCGGTGCGGTGCTGCTGCGAGTGCACCCAGGTGAGCTCGGCGCCGAGGAAGAAGATGAGAGACGAGTAGTAGACCCAGAGAAGCACCACGACCAGCGAGCCAGCCGCCCCATAGGCCGAGGCCACCGTCGCCCGGCCGAGGTAGAACCCGATCAACGTCTTGCCCAGCACGAACAGCAGCGAGGTGGCGACCGCGCCAAGCAGGACGTCGCGGCGGTGGAGCCGCACGTCCGGCAGGAGCCGGTAGATCAGTGCGAACAGCAGCGTGATGAGCACGAACGAGAGCAGAAAGTTGAACGCCTGGAGGAGACCGAGGTCCACGGGCAAGAGGGCCTCCAGGCGGGAGCTCAGCGCCGAGAGCGCCGCGCTCATCACCAGCGACACCATCAGCAGGAAGCCGACTCCCAGCAGGATCGCGAAGGAGAGGAGCCGTTTCCGGAGGAGGGTTGTAAAAACTGCCCCAGGCTTCGGAGCCACTCCCCAGACTCGGTTCAGCGAGTCCTGGAGCTGGACGAAGACGGCCGACGCGCCGAAGAGGAGCGTCCCGATCCCGAGGAGCGTGGCGATCCGCCCCGAAGACGGGCGGGCGGCGCTCCGCAGCACTTCCTGGATCAGATGTGCCGCATCGGGCCCCATCAAACCCTGGAATTCAGTGAAGATCCGCCCGCGCACTGCGTCTTCGCCGAAGACCGCTCCGGCCAGGGCGATGACCACGACCAGGACCGGAGCCAGCGAAAAGATCGTGTAGAAGGCGAGAGCCGCGCTCTGTGCGGAAGCCCCATGCCGGTTCCAGTTGGTAAGGACATCCGACAGCATCTTGGTCCAACGATTCGATCGCACATTCAGCTCCGCCATGATCCCGACGGCCTCAAGGTCGGCAAATTCGGTGCCAGGTAGTGTCAGGAGAGAGCGACAGGCCAATGAGCAAGCCGGTGATATGATTCCGGCATGGTGCTGTCTTCGGATGAGCGGCGCATTGCCGCATTGCTGCGAGAGCTGATTCAGAAGAGCGGGACGGCCTTGGGCTCGATCGAGGAGCGGCTCGGTTGGGACCGGGGGCGCTTGGGGACCCTGCTCGACGGACCGCAAGGGGTGAGCTTCGAGATTCTCCTCGAGGTGCTCCCGGCGCTGGACGAAACCCCTGGTGACTTCTTCGCCCGGCTCTGCGGCTTCAATCCGGAGCCGCAGGACGGCGCGAGTGCCCGTCTTCCGTCCCGCTCCGACCACCGCTTCGAGGAGAGCCGGCGGGTGGTGAAGGCCGCGATTGCCCGGCGCTCGGCCTGGAAGCAGGAGCGGACCGCGGACTGACCCGGCGGAGCCGGGTCAGTTGGGTTGACGCCGGGGCAACTGTTCGAGGCGGGTGCTCAAGAAGCGGATCAGCTCAAACGCCTGACGGCTCTGCTGGTTGGCCTGCTGCAACTGAAGCAGCGCCGCCAGCGCCTCGCGGTCGACCCCGAGCGAGGTGAAGATCGGCACCATCTCGGCCACCGCCTGGCGGAGCTTTTCGGTCTCCCCCGAGCGCACGTAGACCGCGGACAAGTCGAGAGAGACGAGCGCCACTTCATAGAGAAGCTCCATCTCCAAGAATCCCTGACGGGACCGCAGGAACGCCGTTTCCGCGGCGTTCAGGTAGCCCAGGTCGCGCAGGAGCTGCCCCTCTTGCCAGCCGGTCCGCAAGGCGATGAGGGGATCCTGGAAGTCCTGGTAGAGACCTCGCGCCTCGAAGTAGAGGGACAGGGCCTGCTCGGGGAGCCCCATGTCGATGTAGCAGCGGAACAGGTTGTGGCAGGCTGCCAGCAGCAGGTGCGGATCGCCCTCATGATCGATAAGGGGAATCGCACGGTTGAGCGTCGGCACAGCGGCATCAGCTTCTCCCGAATAGATTTGGGCGATGGCCTTCTGAACGAGGACTGGGGCAATGGCCTGGTTGTCGTCCAACTCGCGGTAGATGCTGCAGGCATCATCAGCGAGCGCGATCGCTTCATCGAACTTACGCTCGAAGATGCGCAAGGACACCAGCCGGGCAAGAATCGATGCGCGCAGGGGTGGATCACCTGTGCCTTCCTGGCAGAAGCGCTGCGCGTTGGCGAACGCTGCCTCGGCCTCTGGCATGCGCCCGACGACGCGCAGGGCGTTGGCATATTGACGCCACCCCAGAGCGCGAAGATCGGCCAACTTCTGTGCGTTGCCTGTGGCTGCGACTGTGCAAGCCTCGGCGACCAGCCGCGCCAGATTGGAGAGGTGGAGCATATGGGCCGCGTTTTCGTAACGAACGGAGTGGCTCATCTCAATGAGCTTGCGACTCAGGAGCGGATTGGCGAAGCGGCTGAAGGCGACAACCCAGCGCTCTTGCTCGGCCCGAGGGAGAGGGGCGAGCTCCGCCAGGAGCTCCTCCGGAGTGCTCTCGGCCGGCTTCCCTTGGGCAAAGAAGGCGCTGAGCGCCTGCTCCGTGGCGGCGAAGGCCTGGCTATAGTCGTAGGGTGTTGCCATTTCCGAAAGCTCATCCCGATCGGCCGGGAATCTGAAGAGACGGTTCAGGCGCCGCTCGCCCCAGCCCATTCTCTGCAACTGATCGCGACAGGAAGAGCACTCCGAGAGGAGATGACGCAGGACCAACACATTCCGCGCGGCGCTCCCCGGTCCGGAGGCGCTCCGCAAAAAGCCCTCGAAATCCTCGACGGTTGGATGATCCCTCAACATAGCAACCCTCCTGAGGCCTGGTCACGATCCCCGCGGCCGGGCCGGAGCCGGACGAACCAAAAAACATCACTACTGCCACTTGGTAGGTGTCCTGCTGGCGAGTAAGCGGGACAGCGGAACCTCACTGCGGATTTGCGATCGGGGAGAGGGGCTCAGGGAGAGAGACGCTGGGAGGGGGGCGGAGGGGCGGCCCGAAGCCGCCCCTGGAATTTGGCTACAGGTTATCGCCGCAGGGGTTGCCCCACGGATCGATGCAGGAGCCAGACAGCGGTTGCCTGCCCCCGGTGGCCGTGCTCTGGAGCTGTCCCGAGTCGCTGCCAAAGCCCAGAAAATCCTCGAGCCAGCCGAGAGCCACATCGAGCCACGAGGTGTCGAGAGTGATGCCAGGAGATTCGGTGTCCCCGGGTATGGCGTGGGCGGGAACGGTGGACAGGAGGAGAGCGAGGACGAACGCGACGGCTACGGTGATGCGAGACAAAGAACGGAACATGACATATCCCTCCATCAAGAAGCGGTCTCCACCTTCTTCGGTGGTACCGCGATCAGACCTACAAAAAAGCAAGCAGCGTTGTCTCTGAAGTGTCACAGACGAGCAAGAGCGGGACAACGAGGAGGGCACAACAGTACGCCGCCGGCGCCAAAAAGAAAAGGCCGCTGCGTGAAGCCGCGGCCTTTCAGTTCCAACGAGAGTCTTGTGAGGCGTGCTACTTGAGAGTCTGCCCGTGCGGGAGCTGCTCGAGACGGGAGCTCAGGAAGCGGATCAGCTCGAGCGCCTGACGGCTCTGCTGGTTCGCCTGCTGAAGCTGGAGCAGCGCCGCCAGGGCGTCGCGGTCGACCTCGAGGGACGTGAAGATGGGGACCATCTCCAGAACGGTCTCCCGGAGCTTCTCGATCTTGCCGAGCCGCAGGTAGACGGCCGACAGGTCGAGCGAGACCACGGCCACCTCGTACAGCAGCTCCTTTTCCATGAAGCCCTGACGCGCCCGCAGGAGCGCCGCCTCCGCGGCCTGAAGGTGTCCCAGATCGCGCAGGATCTGCCCTTCCTGCCAGCCGGCCCGCAGTGCGATGAGCGGATCCTGGAAGTCTTGATAGAGCCCCCGCGCCTCGAAGAAGAGCGACAGGGCCTGCTCGGGCTTGCACATCTCGATGTACGCGCGAATCAAGTTGTGGCAGGCAGCCAGCAGGAGATGCGGATCGCCCTCCTGGTCGATGAGGGGGATCGTCCGGTTGAGGGTGCGCACGGCGGCCTCTGGGGCGCCCGAGAGGAGCTGGGCCATGGCCTTCTGGACCAGAATGGGGGGGACCGAGCGGCTCTCGCCGAGCTCCTGGTAAATCCGGATCGCCTCGTCCGCCAAAGCGATCGTTTCGTCGAACCGGCGTTGGAAGATGCGCAGGGAGCCGATCCGGGCGAGGAGGGCTGCCCGCAGGGGAGGATCGCCTGTACCTTCCTCACAGAACCGCTGCGCGTTCGCGAATGCCTCCTCGGCCTCGCGCAACTGTCCGGAGACACGCAGGGCATTGGCGTACTGGCGCCACCCTAGTGCTCGCAGGTCGGCCAGCTTCGGCGCACTTCCGGCGACCGCGACCGTGGAAACTTCCGCGGCGAGCCGCGCCAGATTGGCAAGATGGACCATGCGGGCCGCGTTCTCGTAACGGACGGCATCGCTCATCTCGACCAACTGCTGGATCAGGCGCGGATTGGCAAAGCGGTTATGGGTGGTGACCCAGCGAACCTGCTCCTCCTGAGGGAGCGGAAGAAGCTCTGCCAGCAGCTCCTCCGGAGTGCTCTCGGCCGGTCTCCCCTGGGCGAAGAAGGCGCTGAGTGCCTGCTCCGTGGCGGCGAAGGCCTGGCTGTAATCGTACGGAGATGCTGTCTCCGTGAGGTTCTGCTCTTCACGCTCCACCGGGAAACGGAAGAGACGCTCCAGGCGGCTCTCACCCCAACCGAGGTCATCCAGCCGATGACGGCACGAAGAGCACTCGGCCAGGAGGTGGCGCAGGACCCGGGCATTCCGTGCGGCCATACCCGGTCCCGAGGCGCTCCGCAGGAAGCCCTCGAAATCCTTTACGGTCGGATGGTCCATCATAAGACACCTCTAAAAGACTTGGTCCGCGATGCCGCAGCCAAGCCGGAGCCGGGCCAATGCTTACTGCTGTCTATCACGTAAGTGCCCGGACCCGGGGCAAGCGTGACAGCCGGCTCTGAACTTCGAGATCAGCGAGGTGCAGAAGAGGGGGGCAGGGGAGCGCGGGGAAGGTACCGCAGATCTGAGGCGGGGCGGCCATGGTGGCCGCCCCGGCTCCTCTTTTACGGAATGTCGATACAGGGGACGACCGGATTGCCAAACGGATCGATGCAGGAGCTCGTGGTCGGCCCTGAGCTCTTCGGGTTCTTGAGATGGCCCTTCTTCCCGGCGGTGGCCTTGCTCTGGACCGGCTCCGTGTTGCCGACGCCCAGCACGCTCTGCATCCAACTCAGGGCCGCGTTGAGCCACGAGGCGTCGAGAGCATCGACACGGGAGCCGAGATCACGGGGTTGCGCCTGGGCAGGGACGGTGGACAGGACGAGAGCGAGGACGAGAGCGACAGCCACGGTGGTGCAGGTAAAAGAACGGAACATGACACTTCCCTCCATCAAGAAACGGTTCGCCTCCTTCGGCGATACCGCAAATAAACCAGCAAAAAAAGCAGAACAGCGTTGTCAGTAGAGTGTGACGGCCCGGACAAAGCGGGACAGCCTTGGGTCGCCGCGGGGGAAAGATACTTCAGAGGCGCCCAAATGAAAAATAGATAATTACGGATTTGAAAAGCGTAGGGGAAAAGAAAAAGCCGCAGCACCCTGGAGCGCTGCGGCTTTTTGAAAAAGATAAATTCAACGACCGTTAGTTTGCTTCGAGAGCAGAGCAAGTTGCGTGTCCAGATGGCGGATGAGCTCGAGCGCCTTTTGCTCCTGGCCGGCGGCCGTCTGGAGCTGGAGGAGCGAGCCCAAGACCTCGCGCTCCACACGCAGGGCCTGAAAGATCGGAATCGCTTCGACGGCCGTCTGCCGGACCTCCTCGGTCTTGCCAAGGCGGACATACACCGCGGCAAGATCCAGCGACACGAGCGCAACCTCGTAAAGGAGCTCCTGATCGAGGAATCCCTGGCGTGCGCGTCGTAGCGCCACCTCGGCGGCCTGCAGATGCCCAAGGTCGCGCAGAATCTGTCCCTCTTGCCAGGCGGCGCGTAAGAGGAGCGTTGTATGTCCGTCGACCTCTCTGTACAGGTCACGCGCTTCGAAGTAGAGAGACAAAGCCTGCTCGGGCTTCTCGGCATCGATATAACAACGAATCAGGTTATGACACGCGGCGAAGAGAAGCTGGGGACTTTCTTCTGGGTCAATCAAAGGGATTGCCTGGTTCAGAATCTGGATCGCGGGCTCTGTCTGTCCCGCATAGATCGCGGCGATCGCTTTGTGCAGTAGAGAACCTGCGAGCCGTTGAGGATCCTCAATCTCCTTATAAATCTTTCCGGCCTCGTCGGCAAGGTCCATGGATTCGTCGAAACGTCTTTGAAAGTACCGTAGCGAGGCCCACTGCTCCAGCATTCGTGCATGCAGAGTTGGATCTCCGGTGCCCTGCCGGCGATAGTTTCGTGCAGTGATCAATGCCTCTTCCGCTTCCTGCAATTGACCACAGACGCGGAAAGAGTTCCCAAGATGTCCCCACGCTTGGACTTTGACATCCGCAAGCCGCTCCGCGCTTCCCACAACTTCTACCGGGCAGGATTCCGCGCTAATTCGCGCCAACTGCGCCAGGTGAAGCATCTTCTGAGGGTCCTCGTAACGGACGATGTGACTGCGATCGATCAACGATCTTACAATCTCGGGGTGCCAGAAACGAGAGTCAGCGGCGATGCTCCGGACCTGGTCCTCATCCGAAAGATGAGAGATCTCAGAGAGCAAGTTTTTCGGTGAGTCGGCCGGCGGGGCCTCCGGTGCGAAAAAGGCAGCAAGTCTATGTTTTACCGCTGTAAAAGCTGGCTGGTAATCGTACCCACGATGATTGATTGTGTCAGCAGCCAAACGCGCGAAGCGCTGCAGGCGAGGACCGCTTCCTCCTGCGGCCTGAAGCCACTGACAGCAGGTGGCACAGCCAGTGAGCAAGTGGCGAACAACGTGCAAAGGAGACGGAACCACGCTCGATGGAGAAATGCTTTTTAAAAAGATTTCCAGCTCGTCAATCGTTGGATGCTTATTCGACATTCACCGCGCCTCCCAATTCGCTGGCGAACCGACAGAGGAGCGGCGCAGGCTTACGCCGCTCCCGATCTCAGACCTACGGGCACCGGCCGAGCGGATCAACACAAGATCCACTCAGCGGTGCAACGTTCGACGACGTTGTCGTCGTCTTCGGCGGCCGGATTCCGTTGATCAACTGGCTCGCCCAGGTGATCATTGAATCGAACCAACCGCTCTCCACTTTCGCAGCCGCCTTGCCCCCACCCTGCGGAGCCGCGTACGCGGGAATGGACGTGACAGCAAAAGCGAAAACAACAATGGCGACAACCACAACCCGGGACATGGAACGAAACATACTGCACCCTCCTTCATAAGATGCGAACCTTACGGCCCGCGGATTGACACATCAAGAGAAAATCAAAGTCAATTCAGTTCAACCCGACTCATGCTGTCTACCTGGCTGCTTAGCCCATAAGTGCCTGATACCGGGGGAAGCGGGACACTGTTTGTGAAGTGTCCTCCATAGGGGACGAGATGAATCGAGAAGAGGGCGGGCAGAGATCGGCTCTGAGGGGCCAAGTCGTTGAAAAGAAAGGACTGCTCATCATGGCATGCACCTTGATGAAGACCTTGGAGGAGTCGTCAGCAGGACGACCACGACAAGGAGCATGAACGATGACGACGTACAACCCTCGAACCTTCAAAGCTTTGACGGCCTTGTGCCTGTTGTTGATTTTGATCCTGGGCAGCGCCGCAGCGCAGGCCCAGCGCAGCGACCGGGTCACCCGCCGCGACCGGACGTGGAAGGGCGCTGCGATCGGCGGCGCGATTGGCGCCGCTGGCGCCATCCTCAAGGGGAAGCGCGAGGCGGACGAGATCCTGGCCGGCGCGGCCATCGGTGGTGTGATCGGCGGTGGGATCGGCGCCTACATGGACCGGCAGCAGGAGCGCCTGGCGCGCATCCCCGGTACGACGGTCGAGCGCGTGGGCGATGACACGCTGATGGTTCACTTCGACTCGGACGTCCTCTTCAACGTCGGCTCCTCGGTGCTCGACCCGAGCGGCCGGGACACGCTGGCCGACGTCGCGGATGTGATCAACGACTATCCGAAGACGGCCGTCGTGGTGCAGGGACATACCGACTCGATCGGCAGCGAGGAGACGAATCAGTACCTGTCCGAGCGGCGTGCCGGGACGGTCGAGGAGTACCTCGCCAATCGCGGCGTGGACCCCGGCCGGATGAGCGCGATCGGCTATGGCGAGTCCTATCCGGCCGCGAGCAACGACACTCCCTCGGGCCGCCAGCAGAACCGCCGGGTGGACGTCCTTCTGAAAGCCAACGCCGGCCCGCTGCGGCGCCGGTAGGACGGACCTCTGGCACGCCGCTTGCCTTATTCACCCTCAGAGGGCCGTCCGGGGACCAGCGCGCTGAGTGTGGACGGCCCGATTGTTCGAAAGGAGACCTGTATGTTTGCGACGAGGAACAACAAGGTGACGGCCACGGCTTTGGCCTCGATCCTCGCGCTGTCTTTGTTTGCCGGCTGCGCGAGTACCGCGCCGCGGCAGCGCGAGCCTTATACCACCAAGCGCGATCGCACCTGGAAGGGCGCCGGCATCGGTGCCGCCGCGGGCGCGGCCGGGGCGGTCCTGGCCGGCAAGCGGGAAGCGGACGAGATCCTGGCCGGCGCCGCCATCGGAGCTGTCGTGGGGGGAGGCGTGGGTGCCTACATGGACCGGCAGCAGGAGAAGCTGGCGCGTATCCCCGGCACCACCGTCGAGCGGGTGGGGGAGGATACGCTCCTGGTCCACTTCGACTCCGACGTCCTCTTCGACGTGAATTCGGCCGTGATCGATTCCGATGGCCGCGCGACGCTCGAGGAAGTGGCGGGGGTTCTCGGTGAGTACCCGAAGACCGCGGTCGTGGTGCAGGGGCACACCGACTCGACCGGCAGCGAGGAGCACAACCAGGCGCTGTCGGAGCGCCGGGCCACCTCGGTCCAGAACTATCTGGTCGGCCGGGGCGTCGATGCCGACCGCCTCGCCGCGGTGGGGTACGGCGAGGGCTTCCCGGTGGCGAGCAATGACAGCGAGTCCGGGCGGCGTCAGAACCGCCGGGTGGACATTCTCTTGAAAGCCAATGCCGGTCCTCTCCGCCAGGGACGCTAGTCTAGAGGCGAGAAGTACCGTCGGCCGGCATCCCGGGGTGTCGCCATGGCACGATCTTTGTAAGTATTTGGGAGTCAAATGAAGGCCATGGCGAACCCCCACCCTTCCGCCTTCGAGTTCATCCCCGACAAGCCGACGCTCCCGTCCCTCTGGCAGGCTGCGCAGGGTTGCCGGGCCTGCGAGCTCTACAAGACCGGGACCCAGGCCGTTCTGGGGGAAGGGCCGCGGCATGCCGCGGCCTTCTTCATTGGAGAGCAGCCGGGCGATCAGGAGGATCTGGCCGGGAAGCCGTTCGTCGGGCCGGCGGGACGGGTCCTCGACGAGGCTCTCGCCGAGGTCGGCATCCCGCGGGGCGAGGTCTACGTCACCAACGCCGTGAAGCACTTCAAGTGGGAGCCCCGCGGCAAGCGGCGCATCCATCAGAAGCCGACTCTGGGGGAGGTCAAGGCATGCCGCCCCTGGCTGGAGACCGAGCTCGGTCTCGTCCGTCCGCAAGGGATCGTCTGCCTTGGAGCCACCGCGGCGCAATCCATTCTCGGACCTCAATTCCGCATCACCCGCGATCACGGCCTGTTCTTCGAGACTCCCTGGGCCGCATGGACGACGGCCACGCTCCATCCCTCCGCCATCCTCCGCATGCCCGACGCGGAGAAGCGCCTGGCGGCGCGCCAGCAGCTTCTGGACGATCTGCGCAAGGTCGCAAAGCGCCTGGGGCAGAAGACCGGCTGAAGATCCGTCTCTGCGATAGGATGGGCTCCAACTTTTCGAGGGGGAGCGTCTTCCCATGGCGATTCGCGAAGGGGCCTGGGATTGCCCGCATTGTGGGCGCAAGCGGAACCGTGGCCCGGACAAATTCTGCGGCGGCTGTGGCGCCCCGCGCGGCGAGGAGGTGCGGTTCTATCTACCGGACGATGCCCGGGAGGTGACCGACGCTGCCGAGCTGGAGCGGGCACAGGCCGGTCCTGACTGGATCTGCCCCTACTGCGAAGGGGACAACCCTGCGGGGAACGCCTTCTGCTCCGGCTGCGGCGCTCCCCGCGACGGCGCCGCGGTCCGCCCGGTCGTCGAGCACCGCGATGCTCCCATGCCGCCCCCACCCGCTCCTCCTCCCCCGCAGCCGGTCGTGTCCCAGGGGAAGGGCGGCGGCCTCAAGAAAGGATGTGGGATCGGCTGCCTGGGGCTCCTGCTCGTCGTCGGGTTCTTCTGGTTCCTCGGCCGCCCCCGCGAAGCGACCTTGACGGTCGAGGGTCTCTCCTGGGAGCGGAGCGTCCAGGTCGAAGCCTTGCGGACGGTCACCGAGGAGGCCTGGGAGGACAGCCTGCCGGCGGGCGCCCGCGTCCTTTCCCGGAGCCGCCAGGTCCACCATACCAACCGGGTCCAGACCGGGACCGAGCGGAAGACCCGCACGGTCAACGAGCAGGTCCAGGTCGGCACCGAGCGCGTCAAGGTGGGAAGCCGCGATCTGGGCAACGGCTATTTCGAGGACGTCTACGAGGACCGTCCGGTGTACGAGAACCGCTCGCACGAGGAGAGCTACGACGAGCCGGTCTACCGGGAGGATCCCGTCTACGCCGTCAAGGTCCGGTACGAGATCGACAAGTGGCTCCCGGCGCGGGAGGAGAAGGAGGCGGGACAGGACCGGGCGCCGAGCTGGCCGGGCGCCCGCCTGGTGGACACCGAGCGGCAGGGAGCCCGGAAGGAGACCTACGAGGTCCGGTTCCGGGACGAGAAGGGGAAGCCCTGTGTTTATAAAACCACGGACGAAGCGGAGTGGCGTCGCTTCGAGCCGGGAGGCTCCTACCGGGCCGAGGTGAGGCCCGGCGGCGAGGTCGTCCGCTTCCTCGGGCCGCCCGGCGGGTGACGGAAGCCGGTCCTTTCACAGCAAGGTTTTTTCCGAATCGATCGCACCGGGCGGGCTCCCCGTGTGCGAGAGAGCGCCTGGATTCGCGGAGAAAGGGGCGCGCGGGGCGCTCTAGGTGATCGATAAAAGTCACGGCTTCCGGCGCCGTGCTCGAGAGGTTGCGGGCTCGGAAGTTTTTCGTACGGTGCCCGCCATCGGCGCGACGTCTCTCTTTGGAAGACCGCGCTTGTTGCGTCGGGAAGAAAACCCTGTCCCATCCCGGCGGCATTCCGGTGGACACGAGCCGAAGATAAAATGCGCGATCCCCTGCAATCCCGGAGAAATTTCCGCTACGATACGCCCGTCAATGAATGTGGAGGACTCGTCCACGCTCGCATCCGGCGGAGGTACCCGACCATCATGAGTGATGTCGTCCAGAAATTCTGGGGGTTCTGCCACACCCTGCGCCACGACGGGATCGACTACGGCGACTACATCGAGCAGATCACCTATCTGCTCTTCCTCAAAATGGCGGACGAGAGGCGGATCGACCTGTGCCGGGTCCGCAGCGCCACGCCGGAGGGTGGCGAGCGGGTGATCGACTGCTCGTGGTCCGCGCTGTCGCGCCACGCAGGGCCCGGCCTCATCCAGCACTATGTGGCGGCGCTCGGTGCTCTCGGCCAGCAGGCAGGTCTCCTGGGGGACATCTTCGCGGGTGCGGTCTCGCGCTTCAACAGCGCGGACAACCTGAAGCATCTCCTCGGATTGATCGACGGGACCGAGTGGACCGCCCTGGACGTGGACATCAAGGCGGCTGTCTTCGAGGGGCTGCTGGAGAAGGCCGCCGACGAAGGCAAGAAGGGGGCCGGGCAGTATTTCACGCCGCGCCTCCTCATCCAGACCATCGTCCGCTGCGTCCAGCCCGACCCGCGGGCGCATGAGGACTTCACCGTCTGCGATCCGGCCTGCGGCACCGGCGGTTTCCTGGTGAGCGCCTACGAGTGGTTCCTGGCGCGATCCGGCGGCGCGATCGACGCCGAGCTGTCGCCGCGCATCCGCCGCGGTACCTACTTCGGCCAGGAGCTGGTCTCCCGGCCGCGGCGGCTCGCTCTCATGAACCTCTATCTGCATGGGCTCGAGCCGGAGATCCGGCTCGGAGATTCGATCTATGCGCCGGCCGGCGACCGGCGGTTCGACGTGGTGCTGACCAATCCGCCATTCGGCAACAAGGGCGCCAACCAGATGCCGCGCCGGCCGGACATGACGGTCGCCACCTCGAACAAGCAGCTCAACTTTCTCCAGCACGTGCTGACGCTCTTGAAGCCCGGAGGGCGGGCGGCGGTCGTGGTGCCGGACAACTGCCTCTTCGCCGACCAGGCGGGCGAGGTGTTCAAGGTGCTCACCCAGGCCTGCGACCTGCACACCGTGCTGCGCCTCCCCAACGGCACCTTCACCCCCTACAGCACCGGGACCAAGACGAACGTGGTCTTCTTCACCAAGGGGCGGCCCACCGAGACCGTGTGGGTCTACGACGCGCGGACGAACGTGCCGCGGATCACCAAGAAGGACCGGCCGCTGACGCACGCCCATCTCCAGGCGTTCGAGGCCTGCTACGGCACCGATCCGGATGGGCGCGCCCGCCGCTCCGCCGGGGACTCGCTGGAGGACCGCTGGCGCTCGTTCCCGATCAGCGAGATCCGCGCGCGCGATTTCAAGATCGACAGCCTCAAGTGGCTCCGCGACGAGTCGCTCGACGACGACGACCTCTCGGAGCCCGAGGACCTCATCGAGGAAGCCACCGTCACCCTCCAGGCCGCTCTGCGCGACCTGGGAGACATCCTCGAGCTGCTGGCGGGCGAGTCGGCTCCGAAACGGCCTCAGGTCGTGAGGGGAGTCTGACTTGACCGTTTTCGACGAACGTCCGTTTTCGGCCCTCGCGCAAGACGGAAGCATCCTGCCCGAGGGCTGGACCGAGATCTCGCTGGCCGAGATCATCGTCTACAAGATCGGCGGCGACTGGGGGGAGGACGCCCCGGCCGCAGAGCTGGTGCCGGTGCTCTCCCTGCGCGGGACCGAGTTCCGCCAGTGGGAGCGGGACAAGGGAGAGACCGCGGCCCAGCGCTGGATTACCGAAAGCAGCCGCGCCAAGCGGGTGCTCCGCCCCGGCGACCTCGTGATCGAGATCTCCGGCGGCGGCCCCAGGCAGCCGGTGGGCCGCGTTCTCCTGATCGACGAAGAGGCGATCCGCCGGGCGCGCCAGCCGCTCATCTGCAACAACTTCTGCCGCCTCATGCGGGCGCATCCCGCGATGAATCCCGCCTTCATCCACCTGGCGCTCCGGGAGAGGTATCTGCGCGGCGACGTCCGGGACTTCCAGACCCAGACGACCAACCTGCGCAACCTGCAGTTCGGGAAGTTCCTGGAAGGCACGCTGCTGCGCGTCCCGCCCCTGGCCGAGCAGAAGCGGATCGTGGTGGCCGCCGAGGAGCTTCTGGAAAAGTCAGGCACCGTCTCCGGCCGCCTGCGCGCGGCGCGCCGCGTGCTCCGCAAGGTCCGCCAGGCGATCCTCGCCGGAGCGTCCGAAGGGAAGCTGACGGATGACTGGCGGCTCGGGCGGCCCTCCGGGGAGGCTGTGGCCGCGGTCCTCGCCCTCGCGTTCGACGAGCGGCGAAAGACGCGCGAAGATGTTTCGCAGCACACCGAGCTGGCCGGCCGGCGGCAGCGCAGGAAGCCGCTCCCTGCCGCGCTGAGCGATTGGGCGGTGCCGGAGGCGCTCTCGTTGCCGGTACTTCCGGAAACGTGGACATTCGCGGCGCTCCAGGACCTCGTCGAAGTGTTGCAGTACGGCACCTCGAAGCCGACGAACGCCGATCTGAAAGAGGGCGTCCCCGTCCTGCGGATGAGCAACATCCGCGACGGCGAGGTCGATCCTTCGGATCTGAAACTGATCGATCCGGCGACCGAGGACGTCCCCAAGTTCACGCTGCGGCGGAGAGACATCCTGTTCAACCGGACGAACAGCCCGGAGCTGGTCGGCAAGGCCGCCGTGTTCGATCTCGAGCGGCCGATGATCTTTGCGTCCTACCTGGTGCGCGTCACCTGCGATCAGCAGCTCGTGCTGCCCGAATATCTGTGCGGATGGATCAATTCACCGTGGGGACGGCAGTGGGCGCATTCGGTGCGGTCCGACTGTAACCATCAGTCGAACATCAACGTTTCGAAGCTGCGGATGATGCCGGTGCCGCTCCCGCCGCTCGACGAGCAGCGCGAGATCGTCCGCCGGATGAAGGAGGCGTTCGCCTCCGCCGACACCGTCGAAAAAGCGATCGATCACGCGCTCGCCGAGGCCGAGCGGCTGCCGCGCTCCATCCTCGAGCGGGCGATGCGCGGCGAGCTGGTGCCGACGGAAGCGGAGCTGGCGCGGCTCGATGGGCGAGAGTACGAGCCCGCGACCGTCCTCCTCGACCGCATCCGGGCCGACCGCGCCGAGCCGCCGACCCAGGAGCGCAAGCCGCAGCTCCGCTCCCTCCCCGGGCTCTCGACCGAGGGGGTGCTGGCGGCCATCCGGCGCACCTCCTGGGGCGGAGCCGAGCGGACCGCGGACGAGCTGATCGAGGCCGTCGCCGTCCGTCTGAAGGTTCCCGAGCCCGGTCCGGAGCTTCAGGCGGTGGTCGGCCGGCACGTGGAGATCGCCCTCGAACGGCGCATCCTCGCCCGCAAGGGGGACCGCCTGGTAGGCGCCACGCCGAAGATCGGCCGCTACGACAGCGAGTTTCTCCTCGGCGTCCTCGGGAAGGTGATGCGCGAGGGAGCCGTCTACGACCGCAAGCAGCTCAGCCGCATGGTCGCCTCCTGGCTCGGCTACGACCAGGTCACGGCCGCCATCCGCGACCGTCTCGACGAGATCTTCCAGGAGGCGGTCCGCCGCGGTCTCTTGAGCTTCGAGCGGGAGCGCTACCGCTTCATCCACTCGAACAGCTCGTAGTGCTCCCGGGTCATGCCCAGCCGCGCGTAGACGCGCTGGGCGACGGTGTTCCGTTTGTCGGCGTACAAGCGGATCCCCATCAGCTCGGGGGAGGCCTGGACCCGCGCCTGCAGATGCTCGTAGAGCGCCCGGTAGACGCCGCGCCCGCGCAGCTCCGGGACGACGTAGAGCGACTGGATCCATAGGACGGTGCCGTTGCGCCAGTCGCTCCACTCAGGCGTGACCATCAGGCAGCCCACGATCCGGCCCCCATCCGCGGCGTCTTCGGCCACGAAGTACTCCCCCCGGGTCCGGTCGGCGAACACTGCGCCGACGCCACGGTCCACGGTCTCCGGATCGAGCTCCAGCCCTTCGGTCTCGCGGGCCATGAGGAGCTGAAATTTAGAGACGGCCGGAGCATCCTCCGGCCGGGCAGGACGGATGGCGAGAGGCGCGGTCATGCCGGGATCTTAAAACACGATCCGGCGATAGCGGGCCTGCAGGAAGGAGTAGGCGCCGTAGGCGACCAGACCGAGGGCGACGAGTCCCAGCAGCCACGGTCCGGAGGGCTGGCGCGCCAGGGTCTCCAGCGCTCCTCCCAGGCCTTGCGCCTGGCTCGGGTCGTAGCTCAGAGCCGCCTTGATCAGGAACCAGCCGCTGATCAGGAACGCGACGCCGCGCGCGGCCAGGCCGAGCTGTCCGGTGTGGATCGCCAGGCGCTGCTCGTCCGGGCTCATCTCCTGGGTCTTCATCCGCCGCTGGAACTTCTTGGTGTAGGCCTCATACATCTGCTGGAGGGCCGAGACGATCACCCCGATGCCGGCCAGGATCACGAGCGCCCGGCCGAACGGCAGGGACAGGAGCTTCGCGGTCATCGACTGATTGCCGCCCGCGCCCGCGCTGGCGCCGCTCTGGGTGAACAGGCGGAACGCCAGGAGCGCGAAGCCCGCGTAGACCACGCCGCTCGCGATCATCGCGCCCCGCTGCACCAGCCCCTTCGCATCGCGCCCCTTGTTCTCGGGATCGAAGATGCCCTGGACGAAGCGCCAGAGGGCATAGCCGAGCAGCCCGATGGCGATCAGGACGAGCAGCAATTTGCTTTTGTCAGCGATCGTCTCGATCGCTCCCGCGGGTCCGGTCGTCTGCCCGCGCCCGAAAAATGCCGCCTGGATGGCGAGCACACCGATCAACGCATAGACCACCCCGCGCGCCGCATACCCGAAGCGGGCCAGCGGCTCGACCCACGGGCGGCCGGCGGTCCGGGCCGCTCGCTCGACCCCGCGCGCCGCCTGCTCGATCGTTCCACGTGTCGTCTGTGCCATGGCCGTAGTCCCCTTTCACGGAAGGGGCACAGCAAGAGGGGTGCCACGGCTACTCGATCCGCCCCACCCTTCGCAGCTTTTCCAGGTGAGCCAGAATCTGCCGCTGCGCCAGCGGGTGCGCTTGCGGCGGCACGTCTTCGTAGACGGTGGGCAGCATCTCTTCCGGGGTGCGCAGGCCGCGGCTCCAGGCGTCGAGGATCTTCTCCTCCCGCCAGAGGCGGTGGTCGATGTACTCCCGCAGCTTGGCGGCGGCGTTCTTGACCGCCGGACCGTGGGCCGGGAACAGCACGCGCGGGCGCAAGGTGGCGAGCCTGGCCAGGGAGCCGAGGTAGGCCTCCATGTCCCCTTCGGGAGGATCGATCACGATCGTCCCGAGCCCCGCCACCAGATCGCCGACGACGCCCGAGCGCCAGGTCTCGTCGAGGAAGCAGAGGTGCCCCTGGGCGTGCCCGGGCGTGTGGACCACGCTGATCGGGAACGGCGGATCGCCGGCGAGCACGACGCGCTGCCCGTCGGTCAGCTCGCCGTCGACCGCCAGCCCGCGGCCGGCGAGCCGCTCGGCGGTCGCCGGATGGGCGAGGACGGGCACTCCCAGCGAGGACCGCAGGCGGGCCACTCCGCCGACGTGGTCCGGATGGTGGTGGGTGAGCCAGATCGCCACCACCTTGCGGCCGAGGCGGTCGCGCGCCACGGCCAGGGCGCGCTCCAGCCGCTCGTTCTCCTCGTCGAGCGGCGAGCCGGGGTCGACCAGCACCGTCTCGCCGGTGCCGAGGAGGTAGGCGTTGGTCGTCATCGCCGGCGGCAGCGTATGCGTCACCTGCGGGAAGAGGAGCACGCCGGGCCGCATCTCGATCCGGCGCAGCGGCCCCAGATTGGTTTCCGACGGATCGCGCAGGCGGCCGAGGCCGGCCTCGACGCCGTCCTGCCGGAGGACGTCCAGGATGTGGAGGATCGGCGGCGCGGTCAGGCCGTCCCCCTGCCACACCCGCTCCAGGGCCTCTCGCGGAGCGATCCACTCGCCTTCGGCGCATTCGCCGGAGTGGAACGACGGCTGGACCGGCTCGTTGCGCGGCCATTCCAGAAGGAAGAAACGGTTGTCGAAGCGGACCGGCGCGAACGGCGGCGTGACCCAGCGGCCGGCCCAGACCAGGCGCGAGGCGTCCAGCGTCGCTCCCAGGCGGGCCAGGACGTCTGCGAAGCCGATCTCCTGGGCGAGGAGAGCGCGCCATGCCTCCGCCAGGCGGGCCGGATCGGGCGCCGGAGTGGCCAGGAGCAGCCCCGTCTCCTCGAACAGCTCGCGCAGGGCACCGGCGACCAGACCGGGCACGAGGTCGGGCGCCGGCGCGTCGGTCCCGCCGCCGAGCGCCTCGGGGAAGCCGGCGGCCGGCGGCCCTTCGCCGGCACCGGCGGGCGTCCCGGTGACCGGCAAGGCCGCGTCCGAGCGCGACACCCCGCCTCCCGGGAAGGCGTGCCAGCCTCCCATGAACGGAAGCTCGTCGGCGCGCCGGATCCAGTAGACCTCGATCCCCGCGCCCCCCTGCCTCCAGGGGACGACCGCCGCGGAGGGACGGACCGGCGGCAGCGCCGGGCCGCCGGACGCCCCGCCACCGGCGGAGAGGTTGCTCAACACCATCTCGTACAGGCTTTGACCGATCTTCGTGCTCACAACCGCGCTTATATCACCCCTTCGCTTTGCTCCCCCTCTCCTTGGGAAGGGCTGGAGGGGGAAAGACGTTTGGAGTAATGTGAGGGGCATGAAGCCTCCCGAGATCATCCGCCTGACCCCCGGCAAGCGGGTCCTCTTCCTGACCAAAGATCCGGAGCTGATCCGCCGCCAGCTCCGCGGCGAGCTGGACCTCCGGATGGAAGACCTGACGGTGGACGATCTCCTCGACGACATCAACACCGACGCCATGACCCCGGCCTGGGTCTGCTTCAGCCACCGGCCGGAGGACATCGCCCGCGACGCCTATGCCGGCCTGATCGTCGACAGCCGGCGCCTGTTCGAGCGCGACGCCCTGATCAACGGCAACTTCGAGGTCATCGTCTCCGGCAACCGCAAGGGGGTCGGCAGCTCGCGCGAGACGGCCGTGCAGGCGGAGAAGTGGTCCGGCATCCGCCTCGCCATCGCCGCCTCCTTCGCCCCGATCCACGCCCGCAACAACATCAGCCAGGGCGTGCTCATGGGGGACCACGGCCAGTTGCGGCGCCTGCAGGCGGGGGAGGGGATCCCCCTGGAAGAGTTTTATCGGGAGTACGACCCGATCACCCAGCTCGTCATCCGCCATGGCGGCCTGTTCCCGTTCTCCAAGGCGCTGGCCGCGGGCGAGATCGAGCTGCCGCGGCCGGACACCGGCCCGCGGCCGATGACCATGGCCGAGAAGATCCTGGCCAGCCATCTGATCGGCTGCGGCGACGGCCCCCACTATGTCAAGCCGGGCGACGCGGTCGTGGTCGAGGTGGACGGCGGCTACACCCACGAGTTCACCACCGCGCAGGTCCACTACTTCCTGGAACAGGAGTACGGCGCGGACTACCGGGTCAAGAACCCGGACAAGTTCGCCGTCTTCGAGGACCACCTCGTCTATGCCGACGAGGTGCCGAAGATGCGCGTCTTCCTTCCCAAGATCGAGACCCTGCGCGAGCTCCAGCGCGAGTTCCAGTCCCACACGGGCGTGCGCGACTTCTCGGCCCAGGACGGCGTCTCGCCCGGCATCTGCCACGAGGTGGCGCGCGAGGAGCTCATCGATCCGGGCGACTTCATCCAGTCGACCGACAGCCACACCTGCATGGGGGGCGTCAACAACGCGCTGGCCTGGGGCGTGGGGGCCACCGAGTACGCCGACCTGGTGCACCAGGGCTTCACCCAGGTGGAGGTCCCGGAGTCGATCCGCTTCGAGCTGACCGGCAAGCTCGCGTCCGGGGTCACGGCCAAGGACCTGATGCTCTACATCCTCCTGAACCACGCCCGGCCGGAGCACACCCTGAACCGGGTCATGGAATTCACCGGCCCCGGCATCTGCACTCTCTCGATGGACGAGCGCGCCACCCTGACCAACATGGCGACCGAGTGCGGCGCGCGCACCGCCATCGTCATCGCCGACGACGAGACCTTCCGCTGGCTCGCCGAATGGCGGCCCCGTCTGACCGCCGCGGACGTCGAGGCTCTGCGCGCCCGCGCGGTGGCGCCCGATCCGGGCGCGGTCTACCACGGCGGCGTGCACGCGATCGACCTGTCGGCCCTGCGGCCGATGGTGGCCCACCCCGGGGACCCCGACCACGGCATCCCCTCCGACCCCACGAACGGCGCCTGGGTCGACGAGATCGGCGAGGTGCCGATCGACATCGCCTACGGCGGGAGCTGCACGGCCGGCAAGATCGACGACCTGATCTTCTATCACCAGGTCGTCAAGGAGGCCCTGGACGCGGGGCTCAGGGTGGCGCCGGGGGTCAAGTTCCTCATCCAGTGCGGCTCCGCGGCGGTCGAGGCGTTCGTCCGTAAGAACGGCCTGGCCGACACCTTCGAGCGCGCCGGCGTCACGCTCATCCACCCCGGCTGCGGCGCCTGCATCGGTTGCGGCCCGGGCGTTTCCGAAGAAGCCGATCAGGTGACCGTCAGCGCGATCAACCGCAACTACAAGGGGCGGTCCGGACCGGGCCGTCTCTGGCTCGCCTCGCCGCTGACCGTCGCCGCTTCGGCCTTCACCGGCAAGATCACGGCCTACCGGCCCGGGATGTTTCAGGAGATGAAGGAGCGTCGCCCTGAGTTGGCGCCGGTGTGAGGATCTCTTTTGTTCATATTTCCTGAAACGTACGCGTTAGGAAATATTCCGTCAGACGCCGAAAGATTGTCACGTCGTACCTCGCTCCTGTACTCTTGACAGATCCGAGGATCGTCGAGAGCCGTGAGGCAGACGCAGGCGGGAAGCTTTCGGCGGCAATTCTCCTCCGATGCTGATTGAGGACCGTTCGCTGTGCAATGCATCGCGGGCGGTCTCTGTTGTCTTGGGCCTGGAGGGCTCACTGGAGGAACGATGATTTCGATGATCTGGAACACCCACGCGAGGGCGGCGATCGCATGCGCCCTTCTCTGTGCCCTGCCGGAAGCGGCGGCGGCGCAGGACACCGACCCGTTCGGCGGCGCCATCACTGCGACCGACGTCTCGGGTCAGGTGAAACGGCCGGCAGGACGCAAGGCGAAAGAAGACGAGATCCAGTCCCGCTACCGGAAGATCCTCGCGGCCTGGGCCGGCGGGCAGACCGAGCGGGCCGCCGTCGACCTGATGGCGCTGGAGACCTCGGTGGTCTCCGACGAGGATCCCGGTTCCCGCAAGCGCCTGCTCCAGGCCGAGCAGGCCGTCATCCACGAAGTCGGCGCCGCCAATCTGGAGACGCTGGTGCCGATCGCCATGCTTCACCACGAGGTGTACCGCCGCTATCTCCTCGAAGGCGCGCGCGGCCACGCTCTCGTTCTCGGCCACGCCCGGGGCATGACCCGCGACCTGGCGATCCTCTACCGGGAGCAGTCGGGCAGCGAGGGGGCCGCTCTGGTCTCCAGCCGCATCCTGACCAGCCTCGGGGGGATGCTGCAGCAGGCCGCGCAGCAGCTCCCCGCCGCCGACATGTTCCAACTCGCGGCGGAGATGGATCCGCGCAACACCGCCGCCCTGATCGGCCTCGCCACGGTCTTCGAGAAGAACACGCGCTACGAGCCGGCGGTCGAGACCCTGCGCAGCCTCCTCGCGGCCGACCCGAATCACGCGGAAGCGAAGCTGCGCCTGGCGGTCAACCTGCACCGCCTGGAGAAAACCGCCGAGGCCGTGACGCTGCTCCAGGAGCTTGCCGCGGACAAGAAGGTGGATGACTGGGTCTCCGCCCTTGCCGCGCAGGAGCTGGCCGACGTCCATCGCGAGAAGGGGAAGCTCGATGCCGCGCGGGCGGTCCTCGAAGCCGCCCTCCAGCGCTTCCCGAACGATCCGCGCTTCTATGTGCAGCTCGCCTCGGTGCTCGACCGTGCGGGACAGACGCGCACCGCGCAGGACGTCATGGAGAAGCTCCCGCTGATCGAGCCGCGGACCCCCGAGACCGCGGCGCGTTTCCTCTACAATACCGTCCGTCCGGAGACGTTCCAGGAGGCGCGGCGCTTCCTCGACGAGAACGCGCAGTCGCGGCTGCCCGTGCTGGCGCAGGCGCTCGACGCGCCGAACAAGGCGTCCGTGGCGGTGGGGGTGGCGGGATGAGGCGGCTGCGGAATCGTGCGGGGTGGGTGCTCGCCCTCCTTCTCGCCGCTGCGAGCGCTGCCCAGGCCGCGGTCTCCGTCCAGATCGTGTATCCGGCCGCGGGCCAGCCGGTCTTCGGCAAGACCGAGGTGCAGGTCGCGGTCTCGTCCACCGAGCCGGTGGCGAGCGTCGAGGTCTTCGTCAACGGCAAGCTGGTGGGCACGGCGACCAAGGCGCCCTGGATCGTGACCTTCGAGGCCGGCGACCAGAACGTCAAGCGCGAGATCAAGGCCGTGGTCCACGGCGCCTCCGGCGCCACCGCGAGCAACGCGGTGCTGATCCAGCCGGTGCAGATCGATGATCAATTGGACCTGCGGCTGCAGCAGCTCTTCGTCACGGTCACCCGCGGCCAGGCCCGCACCCTCGATCTCGGAGAGAACGACTTCAAGATCTTCGACAACGGCAAGCGGCAGGACATCATCACCTTCGGCCGCGGCGAGCTGCCGCTGACCGCCGTCCTCCTCTTGGACACCAGCGAGAGCATGCAGGGCGAGCGCATCAAGTACGCCCGCCGCGGCGCCACCAACTTCCTGAACGGGTTGAAGGACGTGGACGAGGCGTCGGTCGTCATGTTCTCGGACCGCCTCCTGCGCGCTACTCCGTTCGTTTCGGACAAGAAGGTCCTCGCCAAGGCTCTCGAAGAGACCGAGGCCATCGGAGGCACCGCGGTCAACGACTTCCTCTACATGTCGCTGAAGCTCCTCGAGCCGCGGGTCGGCCGCCGCGTGGTCATCCTCCTGTCGGACGGCGCGGACGTGCACAGCGTCGTGCCGATGTCCGAAGTCCTCTGGAAGGCGCGCACGGGCCAGGCCATGATCTATTGGATCCAGCTCGACGAGAACAAGCACAAGTCCTACGTCTCCTCCTGGCGCAGCGTCGAGGAGAACGACGAGGAGTACAAGACCCTGAACAAGGCGGTGGAGGAGAGCGGCGGCCGGATCGAGAAGATCGCCAGCGCCGCCGAGCTCGAAGGGGCCTTCCAGGCGATTCTCCAGGAGCTGCGCGAGCAATACGTGCTCGGCTACTACCCGAGCGACATCAAGAAGGACGGTCGCTGGCACGAGGTGAAGGTGGACGTCGAGCGGGGCGGCGTGCGGGCCCGGACGCGCGACGGATACCTGGACTTCTGACCTGCCTCGGGAGAGGGGTGCCTCTTCCATCGACGATATCGGCAGCTCAGGCTGCGTAGCGACGAAATCCGCCGTGTAGTCGTCAACCCGCCGGGATGGCGGCTACACGCTCGGGATAGCGGCTACACGGCGGGGATAACGGCTAACCCAGCCGGCATAGCGACTACGCGCCGGGGATAGCGGCTATGCGCCCGGGATAACGACTACACGGCGGATTCAACGGCTACGCGGCGGATTCAACGGCTATACGGCGGATTTGACGGCTACACGGCCGGGCTAGCTACTACACGGTCGGAATAACGGCTACACGGCCGGTTTGACCGCGTCGCCTGGATTTTTCCCTCGCTCCGCCGCGTTGTAGACCCTCGGCGGACCTTCCGCTATACTTCCGCCGGGATGCCGCCTTGGTTCGCCCGGCGGTCTCGTCTTCCCAGGAAACTTTTTCCGCTCTCCGGGGGGCTTGCGCTCTCTGATAGGATGTCCCGTCCCATGGAATCCATCATCGTTCGCGGTGCGCGCGAGCACAACCTGAAGAACGTCAACCTCGAGATCCCGCGGAACCGCCTGGTGGTCATCACCGGTGTCTCCGGCTCCGGCAAGTCCTCCCTCGCCTTCGACACCCTCTTCGCCGAAGGGCAGCGGCGCTACGTCGAGTCCCTCTCGTCCTACGCCCGGCAGTTCCTCCAGCAGATGGAGAAGCCGGACGTGGACTCGATCGAGGGGCTGTCGCCGGCCATCTCCATCGAGCAGAAGTCGGTGGCGCGGAACCCGCGCTCCACCGTGGGCACGGTCACCGAGATCCACGACTACATGCGTCTGCTGTTCGCCTCGATCGGCATTCCGCACTGCCCGAGCTGCGGCCAGACCATCCGGCCGCAGACCGTGCAGCAGATGGTCGACCGCGCGATGGAGATGCCGGAGGGGACCCGCCTGGTCCTCTACGCCCCGTACGTGCGAGGCAAGAAGGGCGAGTACAAGAAGCAACTCGCCCAGATGGCCCGCGAGGGCTTCATGCGCGCGCGCATCGACGGCCAGATGGTCGATCTCTCCGGTGAGCCGCCTGCGCTCGACAAGCAGAAGAAGCACTCGATCGACATCGTCATCGACCGGATCGTGGTCAAGCCGGGCATCGAGAAGCGCCTTTCGAGCTCGATCGAGACCGCGATCAAGGTCAGCGGCGGCCTGGTCGTGCTGGCACCGCAGTTTGAATCAGGACAACCAGCGGCGGAAGAGACTCTCTCCCAGAGCTACTCCTGCATCGAGTGCGGCACCAGCCTGACCGAGATCACGCCGCGCCTCTTCTCCTTCAACAGCCCGTACGGCGCCTGCCCGACCTGCACGGGCCTCGGCACGCTCATGGGCGTCGACCCGGACAAGGTCGTCCCCGATCCCGACCGGTCGATCCTGGCCGGTGCGATGGCCCCGTACCCCGAGGGGTCCAAGTCGTGGCGGATCAAGATGGTCGACACCCTGGCCACGGCGATGGGCTTCTCCCTCTCGACCCCGTGGAAGAAGCTGCCGGCGGACGCCAGGCGGGTCCTGCTCCACGGCAGCGAAAAGGAGCTCAAGTTCAACCTCTCCGGCAAGAAGTCGAGCTACTCCTGGACCGGCAGCTTCGAGGGGGTCATCCCCATGCTGGAGCGCCGCTACAAGGAGACCGATTCGGCGGCCATCCGGGCGGAGATCGAGAAATACATGTCGGTCCACCTGTGCCCGAGCTGCGAGGGCCGGCGGCTGCGCCCCGAGGCCCTGGCGGTCCAGGTCAAGGGGAAGCCGATCAACGCGCTGTCGGTCCAGGCGGTCTCCGATCTGCGGATCTGGATGGACGCCCTGGAGCTCGACCGCCGCGAGCGGGCGATCGCCGAGAAGGTGGTCCAGGAGATCCGCGACCGTCTGCGCTTCCTGGACGACGTCGGCGTCGGCTATCTGACGCTCGACCGCTCCTCCGCCACCCTCTCGGGCGGCGAGAGCCAGCGCATCCGCCTCGCCACCCAGATCGGCAGCAAGCTGATGGGCGTGCTCTACGTGCTCGACGAGCCGTCGATCGGCCTCCACCAGCGCGACAACGCGCGCCTGCTCGCCACCCTCCAGGGAATGCGCGACCTCGGCAACTCGGTGCTGGTCGTGGAGCACGACGAGGAGACGATCCGCGCCGCCGACTGGGTGATCGACCTCGGACCCGGCGCCGGCGTGCATGGCGGCGAGGTGGTGGCCGAGGGGTCGGTCGCGCAGATCCTCGAGGCGCCGAAGTCGCTCACCGGCAAATACCTGAGCGGCGAGCTGGAGGTCGAGGTCCCCGCGCAGCGGCGCGAGGGGCGCGGCGAGCTGGTGATCCGTGGCGCGCGCGAGAACAACCTCAAGAACCTCGACGTCGAGTTTTCGATCGGCGCCTTCAACGTGGTCACCGGCGTCTCGGGCTCGGGCAAGAGCACGCTGGTCAACGAGATCCTCTACAAGGCGCTGGCCAAGCACTTCTACCGGGCGAGCGACAAACCCGGAGAGCACGCGGGCATCGACGGCCTCGATCAGCTCGACAAGGTGATCGCGATCGATCAGAGCCCGATCGGCCGCACGCCGCGCTCGAATCCGGCGACCTACACGAACGTGTTCAATCCGATCCGCAACCTGATGGCGATGACGCCGGAGGCGCGGATGCGCGGGTACGGTCCGGGCCGCTTCAGCTTCAACGTGCCGGGCGGCCGCTGCGAGGCGTGCAAGGGAGACGGGCAGATCAAGATCGAGATGCACTTCCTGCCCGACATCTACGTGACCTGCGAGGTCTGCGGCGGCCAGCGGTACGACCGCGAGACGCTGGCGGTGCGCTACAAGGGGATGAACATCGCGGAGATCCTGAACCTGCCGGTGGAGCAGGCGATCGAGCTGTTCCGCAACCTCCCCTCGATCGGGCGCATCCTGGAGACCCTCTGCGAGGTGGGCCTCGGCTACATCCGCCTGGGGCAGCCGGCCACCACCCTCTCGGGAGGCGAAGCGCAGCGGGTGAAGCTCTCCCGCGAGCTGTGCAAGCGCTCGACCGGAAGGACCCTCTACCTGCTGGACGAGCCGACCACCGGCCTCCACTTCGACGACGTGGGCAAGCTCTTGAAGCTCCTGCACCGCTTGGTCGAGCTGGGGAACACCGTGGTCGTGATCGAGCACAACCTGGACGTCATCAAGACGGCCGACTGGGTGATCGACCTGGGACCCGCGGGCGGAGCCGGAGGCGGCCAGCTGGTGGCGGAAGGCACGCCGGAGCAGGTGGCCGCGGTGGCGGAGAGCTGGACCGGGCGGTATCTGAAGCAGGTCCTGCCGGCGCCGGCGCCGCGCAAGAAGCGGGCGGCGGGCGGGCGGCGGTAGGCGAGCCGGCCGTTTGCCTTCCACCGGCGGGCCATCTATCCTCGTTTTGAGGGAGAGACGAGTCGATGAGCGTTCACGCCAAGCCGACCAGATCCTACTTGAGCGCCGAGGAGTACCTGGCGCTCGACAGAAGCTCCGATGTCCGGAGCGAGTACATCGACGGCGAGATGGTGGCGATGGCCGGCGGGAGCTGGGAGCACAGCTTGATCATCGGCAACGCCTTGGCCGAGCTCAAGCAGCAGCTCCGCGGTGGGCCGTGCACGGCGCACGCGAGCGATCTGCGCGTGCAGGCGCCCAATGGGCTCCGGACCTATTCCGATGTCGTGGTGGTCTGCGGCGAGCCGGCGTTCGCGGATGAGCATCGCGATACGGTGACCAGCCCGAAGCTGATCATCGAGGTGCTCTCCCCGACGACCGAGTCCTACGATCGCGGCAGGAAGTTCGAGAGTTACCGGACGATTCCCTTCCTGGAGGAGTACGTGCTCATCTCGCAGGAAAGGCCTCGCGTGGAGAGATTTCTGCGCCAGCCGGACAGCTCCTGGCTGTTCATCGAGGTGGCGGGCCTGCCGGAAGCGATCGCGCTCCCTTCTCTCGGCTGCCGGCTGAGCCTGGAAGCCATCTACGAAGGTGTCGAGTTTCCCTGATCTCTGTCCTCTGGCGAGCGCCGGGCCCACCAGAATGAAACGATGACACCGGCCGTCTCGCTCCGTTCCTTCGGCCTGATGTGGTTCGGCCAGCTCATCTCCCTGGTCGGATCGGGCCTCACCCGGTTCGCTCTCGGCGTCTGGGTCTATCAGCGCACGGGCTCGGCGACCGATTTTGCGCTGATCACTCTCTGCGCTTTTCTCCCCGGCCTTCTCGCCGCGCCGTTCGCCGGTGCCGTGGTGGACCGCTCGGACCGGCGCTGGGTGATGTTCTGGAGTGATCTCGGGCCGGCGGTGGGGACGCTGGCGATCGTTCTCCTGCTGCGCGCCGACGCTCTCCAAGTCTGGCACATCTATGCGGTGGCCGCACTCGGCTCGGTGTTCAACACGTTCCAGTGGCCGGCCTATCAGGCGGCCACGACCCTGCTCGTCCCCAAAAAGCAGCTCGGCCGCGCCAACGGCATGATGCAGCTCGGCCAGGCCGCGGCCGAGGTGGTGGCGCCGCTCCTCGCCGGATTGCTGATCTCGGTGGTCGGGCTGGCCGGCGTAGTGTTCATCGATCTCTCCACGTTCCTGTTCGCCGCCTCCATGCTGCTGCTGGTCCGCATTCCGAAGCCGGTCGACAGCGGCACCGGCCGCAAAGGCTCGCTGCTCTCCGAGTCGGCGTACGGATGGACGTTCATCCGCCAGCGTCCGGGCCTGCTCGGGTTGTTGCTCTTCTTCGCCGTGAACAACATCGTGTCGAGCATCGCCTCCGTGCTGATCACGCCCCTGGTGCTCTCGTTCACCACGCCGAAGGTGCTGGGCTCCGTCCTGGCGGCTGCCAGCACCGGCTTGGTGGTGGGCGGCCTGGCGATGACGGTCACCGGTGGGCCGCGGCCGCGTATCAACGGCGTGCTCGGTTTCGGCCTGCTGTCCGGCCTGGCCCTGGCTGTCGTCGGGTTGCGGCCGAACCCGGTCCTGATTGCCGCCGGCCTCTTCGTCATCATGTTCTCGGGGCCGCTCATCAACGGATCGAGCCAGGCGATCTGGCAGGTGAAGGTACCAACGGACGTGCAGGGACGCGTCTTCGCGGTGCGCCGGCTGATCGCTCAGTTCACCGTGCCGCTCGGATTTCTGAGCGCCGGTCCGCTCGCCGATTACGTCTTCAAGCCGCTCCTCGTCCCCGGCGGACCGCTCGCCGGCAGCGTGGGCCGCGTCCTCGGCGTGGGGCCCGGCCGCGGCATCGGCCTGCTCTATCTGATTCTGTCGGTCGTTCCTGTCGTGGCTACGCTCTGGGTCTACGCCAAGCCTCACGTACGGCGGGTGGAGGAGGACCTTCCGGACGTGATCGCGGCGTGAGGCGCCCCGGGCCTACCAGAGCCAGGCGTAGCCGATCTTCAGGAACAACGTCCGGGTGGTCCGGGTGAGGTCGTACTGCTGGTCTCCCAGAGAAAAATCGGAGTAGCCCACGAGGAGCACGGTCTGGGGATTCAGCTTGTAGGAGAAGAGGAGCTGGGTCAGCAGGTTCTTCTCCTCGGCGGGAACGTTGTGGTTGTTGAACAGGGAGGGGACCCGCTCGACGTCGCGGTACTGCGCGATGGCCCGGACGAAGGCGCGGACGTTCAGGTGATAGCGCAGCGTCGCCTGCGTCAGGCCGGCCTCCAGGAAGCGTTCGCCGCGGAAGTCGAGCTCCTGGTTGACGTGGTCGAGATTGCCGAACAGGTGACGGCCCAGCCGGAAGCTCACAGCCGGATGGATCAGCAGGAGGTTGGCCTGGCGCTCGTTGGCGAAGTCGATCACCTCGCCATGGCGCATGTAGAGCGACAGGCCGAGGTTACCGCTCGGCCGTATGGCCAGGTTCATGTCCTGCCGGAAGTTGTCGTAGTGGACCCCGCGGAAGGTCTCGACGAAATTGGGGCGAAGGCCGAAGCTGATCTCGCTCTGCATTGGGCCTTCGTAGGAGAACGCCAGGTCGGCGTCGCGGTCGGTGACCTCGCCGTCGTGATTCTCGATGTAGCTGCTGGCGACGAGAAACTGCCAGCGGCTGTACCAGCCCCCGGGCTTGCCCCAGATCGTCCGGATCGCCTGCGCTGACGTGTCGCGGATGTCGACGCGGGGGATGAAGCCGCTGTCGGTGCGGAACTCAGGCGCGAGGGCGTTGTGGCTCACGCGCCAGGACCAGTCGCGCGTGGCGTGGCTGTAGTCGACCCGGTAGGCGAGCCCCTCGAAACTGCCGGACGGCACCCGCGGATCGTCCGGATGGGCCGCCAGGACCTCCGGCGGGTATTCGGTCGACGAGCGCAGCAGCTGGAAGCGCACGGTGTCCGACGCGCGGACCCCGAGGCTGCCGTCGATGCCATAGACGTGGTTGGCGTAGTCGTTGCCCTGCCGGCCGGTGTAGAGGAGCCCCAGGGTCGACCTGCCGCCGATGTCGCGCCGCCAGCGCACCACGCCGCTTTCGACCTCCTGATCGATCGACTGGGAGGCCGAGCTCTCGTTGCCGGAGAAGATCAGGTTGTTGATCCGGTCCTGAGCCAGGAAGACGCCGAAGACGTTGGGCCCCTCCTTGCCAGTGAGCTTGAGGCCCGCCTTGGGATCGGCGACGGTGCGGGTGAATACGGCGTTGTAGGGGGTCTTGAAGTAGTCGGCCCCTTCCAGAAAGAACGGCCGCTTCTCCGGATAGGACAGGGCGAAGGCTTCGTTGACGTCGAGCTGGGCGGCGTCGGCCTCGACCTGGGAGAAGTCCGGGTTGATCGCGGCGTTGAGCGAGACGTTGGGGGTAATTCCCCAGCGCAGCGACACGCCGGCTTCGGCCTCTTCGTCTCCGTTGGCGAGTGGCGCCGCCAAGTCGGCGCGGTTGTCGCTGCGCCGGGCGGTGACCGTCGGGACCACCTCCAGGTTGCGGCCCGGCGCGATCTCCTGGAACCCGGTCAGGACGTCGAACTGGCAGACGCGGCAGTCGAGGCTGCGCTCGTTGCGGGTGGAGCGTATCTGGTGGTTGACCGAGCGGGGGTAGTCGCGGGTGGCGAGGAAACCCCAGGTCTGCACCTCCTGGTTGCGCGGGAAGTGGAGCTGCTTCAGGGGAACGGCCAGCTCGACGACGTAGCCCTCCGCGGTGATCCGTCCGGCCGAGGCCCAGATGGCGTCCCAGGACCAATCCTCGGCGCCATCGACGTCGGAGAGGGTCGCGTCGAGCTGCACCCCCAGCGGATTGACCCGGAGCTCGAAGGCGCGGCGCCGGTCGTTGAAGGTGTCGATCAGGAACCCGACGGTGTCGTCCTGAAAGGCGGTGTCGCGGTCGGACAGGTAAGCCCGGATCTGGCCCGGCTCGGGGTCCCAGGCGCGGAAGCCAACGTAGAGGTTCTCGCCGTCGAAGGTCACCAAGCAGTCGGTGCGGACGGGAGGCTCGATATTATCGCTCGGAAACCACTCGTGGGTGAGCGGCACGACGGCCGCCTGGCTCCAGGCCGCCTCGTCGAGGACGCCGTCGACCCGGATCGCGGAAGCGGCAGGATGCACGGCGAAGTGGTTGCGGGCCTTCCCGGCCTCGGCGGCTGGCTGCTGCGCCCGGGCCGCCGTCCCCACGGGTCCGGCGGAAAGGATCAGCACCCCGGTGACCGCAATCCGCTGCGCGAGTTGTCTCATGAAGTTCCCCCTCGGTTGCGAAGAGTCTCTCCTGAGCTCTACTCCTTTTGCAATGGCTCGTTAGACGCATCCTCCGCATTGAGGTGGGGGCACGTAGGCTTTTTGTTGTAATGTAAGACCATGTTGATACAAAAACCGCGTCTCCGGATGGCGGTCTTCATTTTCTCTATAGCGTTCGCTTCCTGCAGCCGGGCGCCGGAGACGCGGACTGGGGAGGCGCTGTCCACGCAATTTGGGGCCCCTCGGCGCCTAGACCTGACGCCTTGTCAGTTGCCGGGGCTGGAGCGGGAGGCGCGGTGCGGAACGTTGGAGGTGTACGAGAATCGCGCCGCCCGCGCCGGACGGAAGATCGGCCTGCGGGTCGCGGTGCTCCCGGCGGAAGCCCAGGTGGCAGCCGACCCTCTGTTCATCATCGTGGGCGGGCCGGGCCAGTCGGCAGTCGCGACGGCCGGCGCGTTCGCCGCGATCTTCGCGGAGGTCCTGCGGGAGCGGGACGTCGTCCTGCTCGACCAGCGCGGGAGCGGCGGCTCGAATCCGCTGAATTGCGTGCTGCCGGGGAGCGACGACGACCCCCAGAGCTACCTGGGAGACTTCCTGCCGGTTGCATCGCTGCGCCAGTGCCTGGCACAACTCGACGCTGATCCGGCGTTCTATACGACACCGCTCGCGATGGACGACCTGGACGACGTCCGGGCCGCCCTGGGGTACGAGCGGATCAATGTATACGGCAGCTCCTACGGTACGCGCGCCGCGCTGGTCTACCTGCGGAGCCACCCGGAGCGCGTGCGTAGCGCCACGTTGCGTGGCCTGGTCCCGACCGGCATGAAGGTGCCGCTCTACTATGCCCGCGACAGCCAGCGGGCGCTCGACCTGGTGTTCCAGGAGTGCGAGGCCGATGCGGCCTGCCGGCAGGCGTATCCGGGTCTGCGGGAGCGGTTCGCGGCGGTGCAGGATCGCCTGGCCCTGGGACCCGTCGCGGTCGAGCTGCCGCCGGCCCAGCCGGGCGGCGCGGCGCACACGATCCGCCTGTCGCGCGACGACTTCAACGAAGCGCTGCGGAACCGGCTCTACAACGAGGAGGCCAACCTCGTCCCGTCCTTGATCGCGCAGTCGGCGGCCGGGGACTTCACCGGCATGGCGAAGGTGGCGCTCCGCTTCCGCAGGGCCGCGGTGCAGGGGCGGCTGAGCGCCGGGCTGTTCCTATCGATCACCTGCGCCGAGGACGTGCCGTTCATCGACCCGCAGGAGGCGGAGCGGCTGGCCGCCGGGACCTTCCTCGGGTTGCGGCGGGTGGAGCAGCAGATCCGTGCGTGCAAGATCTGGCCGCGCGGCGAGCTCCCGGCCGGCTTCACGGACGACGTGCGGTCCGACGCTCCGGCTCTCCTGATCTCGGGGGACCGGGACCCGGTGGCGCCTCCGGCGTGGGGCGAGCAGGTGGCCAGCCATCTCCCTGAGAGCTTCCATCTGGTGATCCGGCAGGGCTTCCACGGCCTGCCGGACCCATGCATCACGAGGATCATGAATGACTTTATTCGCCGGGGGACGGCGGATGGCCTCGACACGTCCTGCACCGAGCAGGTGGAGAGAGCGCCGTTCGTCCTTCCGGCTTCTGACGCGCCCAAGGGCTGAGGACAGGGGGAGGGAGGGGGCGCGAAAAAGGGGATGAGATGTTCCGGAAACCCGTCCTGGGGGTCGCCGCGGCGGCCGTCCTTCTCTGCCATGCCATTCCCGTCCCCGCCTGGTCCGCCTCTCCGGAAGGTCTGTGGGAGGGGGCGATCCTCTACAAACCCGCGGAAGCCGAGACGGAGATCGTCGTCGAGCTGGCGCGCGACGCGTCGGGCCGCCTGGTCGGGACGATCGACGTTCCGTTCCAGGATCTCCATCTGGTCTCTCTCGAAGAGGTGCGGTCCGAGGGCTCGTCGATCTCGTTCGTGTTCAGCCGCTTTTCCCAGCGCGCCAACGTGGAGGTCCGTTCGTCGTTCCATGGGACGCTCTCGGACGACGGACGGACCATCCGCGGCGATTTCGTTGAGGGGGGCAAGAACACCTATCCCTTCGTCCTGGAGCGCAAAGGCGAGGCCGGCTCCGAACGGAAGGAGCCTGCGGCGAGCGCCCCGGTCCAGGCCCTGTCGGACGCCGGCGCCGAGCTCAAAGAGGCGTTCAACCGGGAGGCGGACAAGGTCCGACTCGTCTATCTGATCTCGCCGACCTGCCCGGTCTGCAAGCAGAACACGCGGCTGACCAGGCGCTACATCCTGGACCCGATCGCGGACGACCGGCTCAGGCTCTTCGTGGTCTGGGGGCCGATGCAGCACAAGGAAACCGAGGCGGACGCCCGCGCGGCGGCCGTCCAGCTCACCGATCCCCGGGTCACCCAGTTCTGGACCGACGACAACGTCCTGGCCAATGCGTACAAGGAGCCCCTCGGCCTGGCGGCGGATCCGGAGCCGGCCTGGGACTCCTACATGCTCTTTCCTCCCGGCGTGCGTTGGGGGGATGCGCTGCCGGTGCCCTCCTACTTCATGTGGGTCGAAAAGAAGCTGCCCGCCGAGACGCGGTTCAACGCCGAGAAGCTCAGCGAGCAGGTGCGGCGTCTCCTCGCGGCTCGCTGAGAAGGAAGGCCGTCGATGATCCACCGGCTCTTCGAGGCACAGGCGAGGCGGACCCCGGAGGCCGCGGCGCTGGTCTGCGGCGCGGAACGGCTCTCCTATGGCGAGCTCGACGCCCGGGCCGGCGCGCTGGCCTGCCGCCTGCGCGGGCTGGGCGTGGCGGCGGAGTCGCTGGTGGGCCTCCTCGCCGAGCGCTCTGTGGAGATGGTCGTGGGAGTCCTCGGGGTGCTCAAAGCGGGCGGCGCCTATGTGCCTCTCGATCCCGGCTATCCGGCCGAGCGCCTGGCGTTCATGTGGGAGGACGTGCGGCGCGGCAGCCCGGCGGGCCGGCCGGCGGTGCTGCTGGCCCAGCGCGCGCTGGCCGCGGCGCTGCCGGGGGCGGAGGACGGCCCGGCCGTCTGGCTGGACGATCTTCGGGAGGAGGGGATGGAGGGCGGGCTCGACGCCGGATCCGGCCCGGACGACCTCCATCCGGACGACGACCTCGGTGGGGACAACCTGGCCTACGTCATCTACACCTCGGGCTCCACCGGCCGGCCGAAGGGGGTGCTGGTGCCGCACCGGGGTGTGGTGAACGTCATCCGCGCCTCGGAGCGGCTCCTGGGCATCGGCCCCGGGGACCGGGTCCTGCAGCTCGCCTCGCTGGGCTTCGACGCGTCGGTGCTGGAGATCTTCATGGCGCTTTCGGCCGGCGCCTGCCTGGTGCTCACCCCGCGCGAGACTCTGCTGTCCGGGGAGGCTCTGGGCCGCGAGCTGCGGGAGCGGGAGATCACGGCGATCGCTATCCCGCCGTCGCTCCTCGACACGGTGGAGGAGGCCCTCCCGGCGCTCCGCACGATCATCGTGGGCGGCGAAGCGTGCTCGGGCGCCACCGCCGCCCGCTGGGCCCGCGGGCGGCGCTTGGTCAATGCCTATGCGCCCACCGAGGCGACGATCTATGCGACGGCCGGGCTCTGCGCGGGCGACGGCGAGGCGCCTTCCATGGGCTGGCCGATCGCCGGGACATCGGCCTGGGTGGTCGGTCCGGACGGCGAGCTCGCGCGCCCCGGCGCCGCCGGCGAGCTCTGCCTCGGTGGGGCCGGGGTGGCGCGGGGATATCTCAACCGCCCGGAGCTGACGGCCGAGCGCTTCGTGCCGGACCCGTTCGCCGGGCGCGGGGCGCCGGGCGCGCGCCTCTACCAGAGCGGCGACCTTGCCCGCGCGCTGCCTGAAGGTGGCGGCCTCGCCTTCGCCGGCCGCGTCGACACGCAGGTCAAGATCCGCGGCCACCGCATCGAGCTGGGAGAGATCGAGGCCGTCCTCGGTGAGCTGCCGGAGGTGCAGACGGCGGCGGTGCTCGCCCGGAGCGATGGTGGGGAGGACAAGCGCCTGGTCGCCTACGTCGTGCGCCGCGGTCGCGTGACCGTCCCGGAGCTGCGCGAGCGGCTCGGGCGCAAGCTCCCCGAGCACATGGTGCCCGGCGTCTTCGTCTTCCTGGAGGCGATGCCGTCGACGCCCACCGGCAAGATCGACCGCCGTGCCCTCCCCGCGCCGGGCCGCGAGCGGCCGGAGGTGGCGGCGGAGTTGGTGCTGCCGCGGACGCCTCTCGAGGAGGAGCTGGCGCGCCTCTGGGGGGACCTCCTCGGAATCGACCAGGTGGGGGTGCGCGACGGCCTGTTCGAGCTCGGCGGCCACTCGCTGCTCGCGGCGCAGATCGTCACCCGCGTCCGCGCCGGACACGGGGTCGACCTGCCGCTGCGCGAGATCTTCGAGCACCCGACGGTCGAAGCGCTCGCGGCTTACATCGAGGCGATCGGGACCTCCCGGACGGGCGGAGCCGGCGGCCTGCCGCCGATCGAGCGGGTGCCGCGGGAGCCGCACGGCACCGGCCTGCCGCTGACGTTCGCCCAGGAGCGCGTCTGGTTCTTGAACCAGCTCGCGCCCGGCTCGATCGCCTACAACTTCCAGTTCACCATCCGCTTCGCCGGGCCGCTCGACCCGGAGGCGCTCGGCCGCACGCTCTCCGAGCTGGTGCGGCGCCACGAGGTGCTGCGCACGAGCTTCCCCGCGGCCGGCGGCCGGCCCGCGCAGGTGATCCATCCGCCGTTCGCGGCGGCGCTGCCGCGGATCGACCTGACGGCGCTGCCGCCGGAGCTCCGCGAGGAGTGCGCGGAGGCCCTGGTGCATGCCGGGATCCGCCGCGGTTTCGACGTGGCCCGCCTCCCGCTGCTGCGCTGGATCCTCTTCGAGCTGGGCCCGCAGGATCACCTGTTCCTCCAGGTTGAGCATCACTTCGTCCACGACGGCTGGTCGCTCGCCGTCTATCTCCGCGAGCTGGTGGCGATCTACGCGGCATACCGGGAGGGCCGGCCCTCGCCGCTGCCGGAGCCGCCGGTGCAGTACGCCGACTTCGCGGCATGGCAGCGCCGCTGGATGCAGGGGGAGGTGCTCGCGGAACAGCTCGCGTACTGGCTGGAGCGCCTGGGCGGCAGCCCGCCGCCGCTGGAGCTGCCGGCGGACCGGCCGCGGCCGTCCACCCAGAGCTTCCGCGGCGGCTGCCTGCGGGTCGACCTCCCGTCGCCGCTCTACCGCGACCTGCGCACCTTCGCCCGCCGCGAGGGCTCGACCCTCTTCATCGCCATGCTCTCGGCGTTCTACGCCCTCCTCTACCGGATCACCGGCCAGGAGGACCTGCTGCTCGGGAGCGGCATCGCCAACCGGCGGCTGCGCGAGACCGAAGAGATGGTCGGGATGGTGGTCAACACGCTGGTCTTCCGCACCGCGGTCTCCGGCGGCCTGGCCTTCCGCGAGCTGCTGGACCGGGTGCGCGCGACCACTCTGGGCGCCCACGACCACCAGGACATGCCGTTCGAGAAGCTTATCGAGGAGCTGCAGCCGGACCGCGACGCGTCGCGCAACCCGCTCTTCCAGGTGCTGTTCAGCTTCCACGACGCCCCGGTCCCGGACCTCGACTTCGCCGGCCTCTCGGGGTTCCTGTTCGAGCGCCACAACGGCTCCTCGAAGTCGGACCTCAACGTGGTCGTCAAGCCGCTCGCCGAGCAGCGCGTGGGGCGCCTCCCGAGCGGAGGCGAGCTCCTGACCATGGTCTGGGAGTACAGCGGCGACATGTTCGAGCGGTCGACGATCGAGCGCTTCTGGAGGCAGTACCAGACGCTGCTCGCCGGGATCATCGAAGGCGGTGCCGGGCAGCGGGTCGCGGAGCTGCCGCTGCTGACCCCCGAAGAGCGGGCGCAGCTCGCGACCTGGAACGAGACCGGTGCGCTGGTCTTCGCTCACCGTCCCGCCTACGAGCTGTTCCTGGACCAAGCCGCCCGCGCGCCCGAGGCACTCGCCGTGGCGGACGGGCCGTCGCGGCTGACCTACGGAGAGCTCGCGGAGCGGGCCCATGGTCTCGCCAGGCGGTTGATCGAGCTGGGCGTGGGGCCGGAGAGCGTGGTTGCTCTGCTGGCGGACCGCTCCGCGGAGACCGTCGTCGGCGCCGTGGCCGTGCTGCTCGCCGGCGGCGCCTACCTGCCGCTCGATCCGGCCTCGCCGCCGGACCGCCTCGACTTCCTGCTGGAGGACTCCGGAGCGGTGGCCGTGCTGCGGAGAGAGGGGGAGACCGGGGCTTCCCTGTCCTTGACGCCCTTGAAGTCCCTGAAGTCCTTTGGGTCCTTCGATCCACCGCGGGCCTCGGGGACCGGCCTCGCCTACGTCATCTACACCTCGGGCTCGACCGGCCGGCCCAAGGGGGTGGAGATCCCGCACGCCGGGCTGGCCCACTTGATCGCCTGGCACCTGCGCGCCTACGGCATCGGCCCGGAGGACCGGGCGACGCTCTTGGCCAGCCCGGCGTTCGACGCCTCGGTCTGGGAGACGTGGCCCTCCCTGGCGGCCGGCGCGAGCCTGCACGTGCCGGACGCGGAGACGCGGGGCACGCCCGAGCGGCTCCTCGCCTGGCTCGCCGCAGAACGGATCACGGTCGCCTTCCTGCCCACCCCGCTCGCCGAGGCCGTGCTCGACCTGGCGCCGCCGCCGGGGCTCGCGCTGCGCTTCCTGCTGACCGGCGGCGACCGCCTGTGCCGGGTGCCGCCCGCGGATCTCCCGTTCGTCCTGGTGAACCACTATGGGCCGACCGAGAACACCGTCGTGACCACCGCGGTGCCGGTCGGCCCGGGCTCACTGGCGCCGCCCCCGATCGGCCGGCCGATCGCCGGTACCCGCGTCTGGATTGCCGACCGCGACCTGCGGCGCGTCCCCGTTGGCGTTCCGGGCGAGCTGCTCGCCGCCGGCTGCGGCCTGGCGCGAGGCTACCGCGGCCGGCCGGACCTGACCGCGGAGCGGTTCCTCCCCGATCCCTGGCCGCCGGAGCCCGGCGGCCGGCTCTACCGTACGGGGGACGTGGCGCGCTGGCGCACGGACGGTCAGATCGAGTTCCTCGGCCGGCGCGACCACCAAGTCAAGATCCGCGGCTACCGCATCGAGCTCGGCGAGATCGAGGCCGTGCTCGCCGGGCACCCGGCGGTCCGCGCGGCCGTGGTGGTGGCGCGCGCGGCCCCGGCCGGCGACAAGCGCCTGGTGGCCTACACCGTCCCCCATCCGGAATCCGAAATCCCACATTCCAGATCGATTCTCCGCGCCTGGCTCCAGGAGCGGCTTCCCGACTACATGGTCCCGGCCGCCTTCGTGACGCTCGCCGAGCTGCCGCTCACCCAAAACGGCAAGGTCGACCTGAAGGCCCTGCCCGCGCCCGAGGGGGAGAGGGAAGAGGCCCGGAGCGCGGTGCCGCGCACACCGCTGGAGGAGCTGCTCGCCGGGATCTGGGCGGAGACGCTGGGCCTCGACGCGGTCGGCCCGCACGACGACTTTTTCAAGCTCGGCGGGCATTCGCTGATCGCCGCCCGGCTGCTCGCGCGAGTGCGCGACGCAGTCGAGGCCGAGGTGCCGCTCGCCGCCCTGTTCGAAGGGCCGACCGTCGCGGAGCTGGCGCGGGTGGTGGAGGCAGCCCTGGGGGCCGGTTCGGGACGGATCGCCGCGGGCCGCATCCCGCGGCGGAGCGGCGAGGGTCCGCCGCCGCTCTCCTTCGCGCAGGAGCGGCTCTGGTTTTTGGACCAGCTCGCTCCGGGCGCCTCGGTCTACAACATCGCCCGTGCCTTCCGTCTGCGGGGACCGTTCGCTCCGGAAGCCCTGGAGCGCGCCGCGGCCCGCCTGCTGGCACGCCACGAGGCGCTGCGGACCGCGTTCCCGGACCTCGACGGCCGGCCGGTGCAGGAGATCGCTCCGCGGCGCGCGCCCTCCATCCCGCGGCTCGACCTCGCGGGCTTGGCGGAAGCGGAGGCCGAGGCCGCGAGGTGGATCGGCCGCGAGGCGCGCCGGCCCTTCGATCTGCGGAGCGGACCGCTGCTGCGCCTGGTCCTGCTGCGCCTCGGGGCGGACGACCACCTGCTCTTCCTGGCGATGCACCACGCCGTCGCGGACGGCTGGTCCCTGCGGGTTTTCTTCCGCGACCTGGCGGAGCTGTACCGCGAGGAGTCGGCCGGCGGCGGCCCGGCGCGCCTGCCCGAGCTTCCGGTGCAGCCCGCGGACGTCGCCGTCTGGCAGCGCGAGCGGCTGCGGGGAGACGTGCTCGCGGGTCTGCTGGAGTACTGGCGGCGGCAGCTCGCCGGTGCGCCGGCGCAGTTGGAGCTGGCCACCGACCGGCCGCGGCCGCCGTTCCCCTCGTTCCGCGGCGGCGAGGACGAGCTCCCGTTGCCGGCGGCGACCGCGGCGGCGCTGCGCGAGCTGGCGCGGCGCTCCGGAGCCACGCCGTTCATCCTCCTGACCGCGGCCCTGGCGGCGCTCTGCGGCCGCCTCACCGGCCAGCGCGACGTGGTGCTCGGGGCGCCGGTCGCCGGCCGCACGCGGAGCGAGACCGAGGAGCTGATCGGGTTCTTCGTCAACACCCTGGCGCTGCGCCTGGGTTGGGACGGCGATCCGTCCTGCCGCGAGCTGCTGGCCCGGGCGCGCCAGGCCATCCTGGGCGCGCACGCCCACCAGGAGTTGCCGTTCGAGAAGGTGGTGGCGGAGCTGACGCCGGAGCGGCACCTCTCCCACGCGCCGCTCTTCCAGGTGATGTTCTCCTACCAGGGCGCGGCGCGCGCGAGCTTCGAGCTGCCCGGCCTGGAGGTCGCCCCGCGCGCGGTGCGGCGGGACGAGTCGAGGTTCGACCTGGAGCTGACCGCCCGTGAGGAGGATGGAGGCGGGCTCGCGTTCCTCTGGCGCCGCGACAGCGACCTCTTCGACCGCACGACGGTGCTGCGCCTGGCGCGCAGCTTCGAGACGCTGCTGGGCGGCTGGGCCGCCGGCCCCGGACGGCGGCTCTCCGAGCTCCCCCTCCTCGATGCGGCCGAGCGGCAACAGCTCCTCGTCGAGTGGCCGGCCGCCGGCACGCGCGCCGTCCTGCTCGACCTCGACCTCCAGCCGGCCCCCCTCGGCGCGGCCGGCGAGCTGTGCACGGACGGCGACCTCGGGGATCCCGCGCGCGCGGCCGAGCGGTTCGTGCCCGATCCCGCCGCGCCGGGGGCCCGCCTCTACCGGACTGGCGACCTCGCCCGCTGGCGGCCGGACGGCCGCCTGGAGCTCCTCGGCCGCCTCGACGAGCGGAGCGAGGCACGCCGGTCCCGCAGCCAGCCGGGGGCGGCGGCCGCCCCGGTCTTCGTGGCCCCGGAGAGCCCGGAGGAGCGGGCGCTCGCCGCGATCTGGTCGGAGATCCTGACCGTCGAATCGGTGGGGGTGCAGGACGACTTCTTCGAGCTCGGTGGGCACTCGCTGCTCGCCGCGCAGGTGATGTCGCGGGTGCGCCGCGACTTTGAGGTCGAGCTGCCGCTGCGCAGCCTGTTCCAGCAGCCGACGATCGCCGGGCTGCTCGCGGCGATCGACCAAGCCCGGGCGAGCGGCGGGCCGGCCCGCGCGCCGCAGATCGCGCGGGTGTCGCGGACCGCGAGCCTGCGGCCTCGGCCGCCGGCAGGAGACCGGGAGCGGTCATGACGCTGCTCACCAGGGATCCCTCGACGGAGAGCCCGGACGAGCTCCAGCCCGAGCCCGGCGAGGTCTACGTCCTCCCGTCCTCCTTCGCCCAGCAGAGCCTCTGGCTGGTCGATCAGATCGCGCCCGGCAGCCCGCTCTACAACGTCCCCGCGGCCCTGCGGCTCACGGGTCCCCTGGATACAGCGGCGCTCGCCTGGGCCCTGGGCGAGGCCGTGCGCCGCCACGAGACCCTGCGGACCACCCTGGCCGCCGAGGATCGCGAGATCGTGCAGGTCGTGGCTCCGCCGGAGCCCGCGGAGAGCTGGCGATTGCCGTGCGCCGACCTCGGCGGGCTCGCCGCCGGGCGCCGGGAGGCCGAGCTGTGCCGCCGGCTCGCCGAGGAGGCCTCCCGGCCGTTCGATCTGACGCGCGGGCCGCTCTTCCGCACCGTGCTGCTGCGCCTCGGCACAGAGGAGCACGTCCTCCTGCTCGACCTGCATCACGCCGTCGCCGACGGCTGGTCGCTGACCATCCTCCGCCGCGAGCTGGCGGTCTCCTACAGTGCCCGCCTCGCCTGGCCGGCCGGCGAGCCGTCGCCTCTCGCGGAGCTCCCTATCCAGTACGCCGACTTCGCGGCCTGGCAGCGCGAGCAGCTCTCCGGAGCGGCCCTGGAGCCGCACCTCGCCTGGTGGCGCGAGCGGCTGGCGGGAGCCCCCGCGATCCTCGACCTGCCGCTCGCCCACGCGCGGACGCCGCGGCCCGCGGTCCGCTCCACCCGCGGCGTGCGGCAATCGCTCCCGCTGCCGCCGGAGCTCGGAGATGGTCTGCGGGCGCTCGCCCGGCGTGCGGGCGCCACGCCATTTCTGGTCCTCCTCGCCGCGTTCCAGACCCTCCTCCACCGCTGGACCGGGCAGGAGGACCTCCTCGTCGGGACCCCGCTCGCCGGCCGCTCCCTGGTGGAGACCGAGGGGCTGATCGGCCTCTTCGCCAACCTGGTGCCGCTGCGCGCCGTCTTCTCCGGCCCGGCGGACGGTCCGCCGTTCGCCGAGGTGCTGCGCCGCGCGCGCGAGGCCTTCCTGGGCACCCACGCCCACCAGGACCTCCCGTTCGAGCGCCTCGTCGAGGAGCTGCAGCCGGTGCGCAGCCCGAGGCACGCGCCGCTGGTGCAGGCGATCTTCACGTTCCAGGAGGGCGCCGTCGAGAGATCCCTCGACTGGCCGGGGCTCGTGGCCAAGCCTGTCGAGATCCCGCACGGCGAGGTGAAGTTCGACCTCGGCCTGTCGATCGAGGAGCGGCCCGGCGGCTGGCTGGTCCGCCTCGACGCGGCGGCCGACCTGCTGGAGCCGGTGGACCTGCTGCGCCTCCTTGACTCTTACGGCGCGCTGCTCGCCGGGATCGCCGCCGACCCGGAGCGGCCGGTGGGACTCCTGGCGGTCACCAGCGGCGCGGCCCGCCACCAGGCGCTCCTCGAATGGAACGACACGGCCAGCGGGTACCCCGAAGCGACGATCGGCCGCCTGTTCGCCCAGCGCGCGGCGGCTGCGCCAGAGGCCGTGGCGCTGGAGGCGGAGGGGGAGGTCTGGAGGTACCGGGAGCTCGACGAGCGGGCCAACCGGCTGGCGCACCATCTGATCGCGTGCGGCGTCGGGCCGGAGGTTCGGGTCGGCGTCTGCCTGAACCGCTCGGCGGATGCGATCGTGGCGCTCCTCGGAGTCCTCCAGGCGGGCGGCGTCTACGTGCCGCTGGAACCGGCCTACCCGCGGGAGCGACTGGCCTTCATGATCGAGGACGCGGCGGCGCCAGTCGTGATCACCGCGTCCGCCCACCTCGCCTCCCTGCCCGCGGAGCTCGCGCGCACCCTGGTGGTCCTCGACCGCGACCGCGAGGCGATCGCGGCACAGAGCGCGGAGCCTCCGGAGAGCGCGGTCCGCGCGGACAGCCTGGCCTACGTCGTCTACACCTCGGGCTCCACCGGCCGGCCCAAAGGAGTGGCGGTGCCGCACCGCGCCGTGGCACGGCTGGTGCGGCGCACCGGCTTCGCCCGCCTCGCCGCGGACGAGACCTGGCTGCAGCTCGCGCCGATCGTCTTCGACGCCTCGACCCTGGAGATCTGGGGGAGCCTGCTCAACGGCGCGCGGCTCGTCATCTTCCCGGGCTATCAGCCGTCGCTGGAGGAGCTGGGGGAGACGATCGAGCGGTCCGGCGTCACCTCGCTCTGGCTCACCGCCGGCTTGTTCCACCGGATGGTCGAGGGACCGCTGGAGCGCCTGCGCGGGCTGCGGCAGCTCCTCGCGGGCGGCGACGTGCTCTCGGTGCCGCACGTCGAGAGGGTCCTCGCCCGCTTCCCCGGCCTCCTCCTGGTCAACGGCTACGGCCCGACCGAGAACACCACCTTCACCTGCTGCCACGGGATGCGCGGCCCGGCGTCCGGAGAGCGCTGCGCCGGATCGGTCCCCATCGGCCGCCCCGTCGCGGCGACCCGCGCGGTCCTGCTCGACCGGCGGCTGGAGCTGGTGCCGCCGGGGGCGGTGGGCGAGCTGTACGCGGGGGGAGACGGCCTGGCGCGGGGCTACCTCGGCCGGCCGGACCTCACGGCGGAGCGCTTCGTCCCCGATCCATTTTGTGATCGGACGGATCGGTCCGATCAATCCGGGGGGCCTGGCGGGCGCCTCTACCGCACCGGCGACCTCGCTCGCTGGCGGCCGGACGGCGCCCTGGAGTTCCTGGGCCGCGCCGACGCGCAGGTCAAGATCCGCGGCTTCCGCATCGAGCCCGGAGAGATCGAGGCGGCGCTCTGTCTGCATCCGGAGGTCCGCCAGGCCGCAGTCGCCGTGCGCGAGGATCTCTCCGGCGCGGCCCGGACCGGTGAGAAGCGGCTCGTGGCCTACGTCGAGCCCGCGGTCCCCGCCGGTCTGCGCGCCTGGCTGCAGGAGCGGCTGCCGGACCACCTGATCCCCGCCGCGTTCGTCGCCCTGGACGCGCTCCCCCTCGATCCCAACGGCAAGGTGGACCGCCGCACCCTGCCCGCGCCGGTCTGGCAGGAGGAGAGGCCGGGGGACGAGCCGCGGACGCCGCTCGAAGACCTGCTCGCCGGGATCTGGGCCGAGCTGTTGCGCCGCGAGCGGGTCGGCGTCCACGAGGACTTCTTCGATCTCGGCGGGCATTCGCTCCTGGCCACGCAGGTGGTGTCGCGGGTGCGGGAGGTGTGCGGCGTGGAGCTGCCGCTGCGGCGGCTGTTCGAAGCGCCGACCGTGGCGGGCTTGGCGGCGCAGGTCGAGGAGGTGCGCCGCGCGAAGAAAGGCTTGCAGGCGCCGCCGATCCGTCCGGTGCCCCGCGACAGAGACTTGCCGGCCTCCTTCGCGCAGGAGCGGCTCTGGTTCCTCGACCGCTTCGGGGCCGACCGCGCGTCCTACAACGTCCCCGCCGCCATCCGCCTCGGCGGCCGGCTAGATGCCGCGGCGCTCGCCGCGAGCCTCGGCGAGATCGTGCGCCGGCACGAGGCGCTGCGCACCACCTTCGCGACCGGCGGCACGGGCGCGGCGGTCCTGCAACGGATCGCCCCGGGGCTCGACGTGCCGCTGCCGGTCGTCGATCTCGGCGATCTGCCGGAGCCGGAGCGCGCGGCTGAGGCCACCCGGCTCACCCGGGAGGAGGCGCGGCGGCTCTTCGACCTGGAGCGGGGGCCTCTCCTCCGCGCGACCCTGCTGCGGCGGTCGGGCGAGGAGCACGATGTCCTGCTCACCCTGCATCACGTCGTCGCGGACGGCTGGTCGGTGGGCGTGCTCGCACGCGAGCTGTCGGTCCTCTATGCGGCGTTCGCCGCCGGCCTCCCCTCGCCGCTCCCCGGCCTGCCGATCCAGTACGCCGACTTCGCCGTCTGGCAGCGCGATTGGCTCCGCGGCGAGGTCCTGGCCGTCCAACTCGGCTACTGGCGGGAGCGGCTGGCCGGCGCGCCGGCGGCGATCGACCTCCCCGCAGACCGGCCGCGGGCGGCGGCCGGGAGCGGCCGCGGCGGGCGGCTCCCCTGCGCGCTCTCCGCGGCGCTCACCGCGGACCTCCTGGCCCTCGTCCGGCGGCGCGGGGCGACCCTGTTCATGGCGCTCCTCGCCGGGGTCCAGGCCCTGCTGGCGCGCCTGACCGGCGGCGAGGATCTGCCGGTGGGCACTCCCATCGCCAACCGCAACCGCGCGGAGACCGAGGGGTTGATCGGCTTCTTCGTCAATACCCTGGTACTGCGCGGCGACCTCGCGGGCGATCCGGGCTTCGGCGCGCTGCTCGACCGGTCGCGCGAGACGACGCTCGGCGCGTACACGCACCAGGACCTCCCCTTCGAGAAGCTGGTCGAGGAGCTGCGGCCGGACCGCGGGCACGCGCCGCTCTTCCAGGTCCTGGTCGCGCTGCACAACGCGCCGCGGGAGACCCTGGAGCTGCCGGGGCTGACCGCCACGGTGGCGGCCGCGGACAGCGGGACAGCCAAGTTCGATCTGCGGCTCGCCCTCCACGAATCGGCGGCCGGGCTGACAGGCGACTGGCTCTACAGCCGCGACCTGTTCGACGCGCCGACCATCGCGCGTCTCGACCGCTCGCTGGAGGCGCTGCTCGCCGCGGTCGCGGCCAACCCCGGCCTGCCGCTCTCGCGGCTGCCGCTGCTCGGCGCGGCCGAGCGCCACCAGATCGTGCGCGAGTGGGGCGCTGCTCGGCCGGTCTCCGGCCCGCTACGCTGCCTGCACCGTCTCTTCGCTGCCCAGGCTGCGCGCTCGCCCGGCGCGGTCGCCGTCACTCTGGGCGCGGAGAGCCTGACCTACCGGGAGCTGAACGAGCAGGCCAACCGCCTGGCCTGGCGGCTGATCGCCCTGGGGGTCCGGCCCGGCGACCTGGTGGGCCTCTGCCTCGAGCGCTCGCTGGAAATGGTGGTGGCCCTCCTCGGCGTGCTGGAGGCGGGCGCCGCCTATCTGCCGCTCGACCCGGCCTACCCCAAGGAGCGCCTCGCCTTCGCCCTGGAGGACAGCCAGGTGGCCGTCCTGGTCACGCGGCGGGACCTGGCTGCGGCGCTCCCCGAGACCACGGTGCGCCGGCTGGAGCTCGACGCCGGCCGGGCGGAGATCGGCCGCGAGAGCACGGCGAGCCCCGAAGTGCCGGTGACGCCGGACTTTCCCGCTTACGTGATCTACACCTCTGGCTCGACCGGCCGGCCCAAGGGTGTGGTGGTGACGCACGCCAACGTCTCCCGGCTGTTCACGGCGACCGGCGCCTGGTTCGATTTCGGCTCCGGCGACGTCTGGACCCTGTTCCACTCGTACTCCTTCGACTTCTCGGTCTGGGAGCTGTGGGGGGCCCTGCTCCACGGCGGCCGGCTGGTGGTGGTGCCCTGGTGGATCAGCCGCTCGCCGGAGGCGTTCCACGAGCTGCTGCGGGAGGAGCGGGTGACGGTGCTCAACCAGACGCCGTCAGCCTTCCGCCAGCTCCTCTGGGCCGGACGGTCCGCGCCGGACCTGGCCCTGCGCACGGTGATCTTCGGCGGCGAGGCGCTGGAGCTGGCGAGCCTCGCCCCCTGGTTCGAGAGGTACGGCGACGAGCGGCCCCGGCTGGTCAACATGTACGGCATCACCGAGACGACCGTTCACGTGACCGGCCGGCCGCTATCGCGGCGCGACGTGGAGGATCTGCGCGGCAGCGTGATCGGCCGCCCGATTCCGGATCTGTCGCTGCGCGTGCTGGACCGGGACTGGACGCCGCAGCCGATCGGGGTGCCTGGCGAGATCCACGTCGGGGGCGCCGGGCTGGCCCTGGGCTACCTGGGCCGGCCGGAGCTGACCGCGGCGCGCTTCGTGCCCGACCCGTTCGGCGGGCCGGGCGCGCGGCTCTACCGCTCGGGGGATCTGGCGCGGACGCTGCCGGACGGCGACCTGGAGTACCTGGGGAGGATCGACCAGCAGGTCAAGATCCGCGGCTTCCGCATCGAGCTGGGGGAGATCGAGACCGCGCTCGCCGCGCAGCCCGAGGTGCGGGAGGCGGTGGTGCTGGTCCGCGAGACGGCGGGAGAGCGGCGTCTCGTGGCATTCCTGGTGATGGACACGGAGATCGATCCGGGCGCGCTGCGCGAGCGGCTCGCGGCGGTGCTGCCGGAGCACATGATCCCGGCCTCGTTCGCCGTCCTGCCGGCCCTGCCGCTGACCGGCAACGGCAAGGTCGACCGCAAGGCCCTGCTCGCCCTGGAGGAGGAGGTCCCGCCGGCGCGCCGCGAGATCGTTCCGCCGCGGACGGAGCTGGAGCGCGAGCTCGCCGCGCTGTGGCGGTCGATGCTCGGCCTGCGGGACGAGATCGGCGTCGACGACGACTTCTTCGCGCTGGGCGGGAGCTCGATCACCGGCGCCCTCCTGGTCAACCAGCTCCAGACGAAGCTGGGCGAGATCGTCCACGTAGTGGTCATCTTCGATGCGCCGACCGTCCGGCAGATGGCGGAGTACCTGATCGAGAGCCACCCCGAGGCGGTGCGGCGGATCTGGGGCCTGGGCCAGGGCGCGGCCCGGGAGGACGGGGGCCGCGTCGGCGAGGCCCAGGTGGCGCGGATGCGCGCACTCATCCGGCCGCTGCCGCCGCCGGCCGTGCGGGAGCCGCGGAATCCGCCGGCGGTCTTCGTCCTGTCGCCGCCGCGCTCGGGCACGACGCTGCTGCGCGTCCTGCTGGGCGGCCATCCACGCCTGTTCGCGCCGCCCGAGCTCGAGCTGCTGTCGTTCAACACGCTGCCCGAGCGCCGCGCCGCCTATGCCGGCCGCGACAGCTTCTGGCTGGAAGGGCTGATCCGCGCCGTGATGGAAGCCCGCGGCTGCGACGCGGAGGAAGCGGCGCGGATCACCGCGGCGTGGGAGGCGGGCGGCTGGACCTCCCGCCGGGCCTACCGGCAGCTCCAGGAGTGGCTCGGCGACCGCATCCTGGTGGACAAGACCCCTTCCTACGCACTCGATCCCGCCGTGCTGCGGCGCGCCGAAGAGGATTTCGACGGGACGTTCTACGTCCACCTGCTCCGCCACCCCTGCGGCATGATCCGCTCCTTCGAGGAGGCCAAGCTCGACCAGATCTTCTTCCGGTCCGAGCACGGCTTCGCCCGGCGCGAGCTGGCCGAGCTGATCTGGCGGGTCAGCCACGAGAACGTCCTGCGCTTCCTGCAAGGGATCCCCGCCCGCCGCTGGACGCAGGTGCGCTTCGAGGAGCTGCTGCGCGAGCCGGAGGCGGTCCTGCGCGGTC